>ERZ1370068.10019-contig-8752_pt1 | contig 56871 bp, 84 predicted proteins | sample MGYA00561227_ERZ1370068 | MGnify/ENA primary metagenome ERZ1370068 (study PRJEB38410, sample SAMEA6850437) | metagenome | study: Metagenomic assessment of the ecological functions of the soil: analysis of the soil microbiota associated with the... | reverse complement strand
TCCCCGGCCGAGCATCTCGGCTGGGGTGGAAGACTTTATGCTGTCGTACGCTCCGCGCGCTGCAAACCGTCGCCTTGAGGATCAATAACCGATAGCCAGTCCATCTTTGCGTGGATCGGACGCGCCCATGAGAGTCCCGTTCACCGGATCAATCATGATTGCCTGGCCCCCACCCATCGATGATCTCAGTACGCCGGGAGGTGAAGCCCGCACGTGGCCCAGGGCGATTAGCCGGTCAATCACTGTTGCCGGAATTTCATCCTCGAGCAAGACGGCCCGACCGCTCATATAACGGTAGCGCGGCGCATCAATCGCCTGCTGCAACCCCATCCCCAGATCGATGATATTGACCAACACCTGAACATGTCCCTGGGGCTGAATGCCGCCACCCATAACGCCGAACGACATGAACAGCTTGTTGTCTCTAAAGACCATCGCCGGAATGATCGTGTGAAAAGGGCGCTTGCCCGGCTCGAGATGGTTGGGGTGGGCTCGATCCAGTGAAAACGAACTACCGCGATTCTGAAGTACGATGCCCGTATCGCCGGCGACAATCCCTGATCCAAAAGCGTCGAAAAGACTGTTAATGAACGACACGGCGTTGCCGTCCTTGTCGACGACCGTAAAGTAGGTAGTGTCGCTGCCCACGTTGATTGCTCCCGGCGGTGGTGAATCCAGGGCTTTGTTCGGATCGATGAGGGCGCGTCGTTTGGCAGCGTAGTCCTTCGACAGCAACTCGACTACAGGCACTTTGGAGAAAGCCGGATCAGCGATGTAGCGATTGCGATCGGCGAAGGCAAGTTTGGTTGCTTCAATCAGCGTGTGATAGTAGCGATCAGGTTGTGCACTCAACGCTGCCAGATCGAAACCCTCGAGAATGTTAAGCGTGAGTAACGCGGTCAACCCCTGTCCGTTCGGTGGAATTTCATAGACCGTGTAACCGCGATAATTGGTCGAGATCGGTTCTACCCAATCTGATTTCTGCGCTGCCAGGTCTGCCATCGAAATGAAACCACCGTGCTTCTCGCAGTAGTCAGCGATCGCCCTCGCTATTTCACCTTTGTAGAAAGCATCGCGGCCGCCGCGGGCCAGCGTGCGGAAGGTGCGAGCCAGGTTCGGTTGACGGAAGATCTCGCCTGGCCGTGGCGCTCTCCCCTCAATCAGGTAGTTAGTTGCAGCTGCGGGATTCTTCTTCAACTTTGTCACTTCGGCGTTCCAGTCTTCAGCAGTCTTCTCCATGACTGGAAACCCGTTCTCCGCACAATCAATAGCCGGCGAGAGCAGATCCGAAAGCTTCATGGTGCCGTACTTTTCCAATAACGTTACCCAGCCATCAAAAGCACCGGGCACGGTGATGCTTTCCATGCCGAACTGCGGCATCTGCGTGGTCTTCCGCTTGGCAAAGTAATCAAGACTCAAAGCGCCTGGTGCTCGCCCACTGGCATTGAGGCCCTTCAGCTCCTTCGTTTTCGACCAGTAAACGAGCATGAAGGCGTCGCCGCCTACGCCGGTCATCATGGGTTCCGTTACATTGAGCATGGCCGCCATCGCGATCGCCGCATCGACGGCATTGCCACCGCGTTTGAGAACCTCAAGACCGACCTGCGAGGCGAGCGGTTGGCTGGTAGCAACCATTGCATGTTGGCTCCGCACAACCGATCGACCCGGCTTGACCAGGGAGAGCCGGTTATTGTCCTGGGAGCTTTTGTCTTGGGCCGAGGGGTGGATGTTTGTCATTAACATCAGCGCCATTATCGCAGTTGCAATGTAGATTCGAGCCGCTCGCGGCACGGAAATGATTGTCGTTCGGGTCGTTAGGGACATGGGCGAACCTCTCCAACCAGCGTCACGCCAGGTTGGTCGACTACTGACGGTTTCAATGCTTAGGAGAGCGTCAAATCCGGAAACAGCGATCAGCAGCCACTTGATAAGAGGCCGTTGAAGTGGCTTTGCACAAAAGTAATGTTCCGGATGAGTTGCTGTGGCCGTTTAGCGCCAAAGGCGCGAAATAGCCTGGGCCAGGGGCCCAGGATTCGGTCGGTAGATAAGCGCTGAAAGCGCGAAATAGTCTTGTTACGCAGCTCAATTGTGCGCTTTCAGCGCTCAGACAATGCGGCCGCACTATCACCAGGCCGTTGGCGGGCTTGGCATTTCGCGCCGTATCCCGGAAACGCGCATCATCGGCCTATTGCTCGAGGCACCTCGGGCCGTCCCGCGGTTGCGGCAAGCCCTCGCTGCGCGCCGGCGGAGCAGGACGTGCCCGTGGGTGATCCTCACCGTCGGCGGCTCGCCGCGCGGCTCGGCGATGGTGGCCGCACACTCCGGGGCCCTGGCCGGCGAGCATGCGGTGCGGCAGGCGTTCTGCGCGGCGACCGGCGCCGTGCAGGTCACCGATCTCGCCGAGTTCAGCGACACCCTTGAATTGTTCTCTGCCGGGCGGCGGGCCAAGCGCGGAGGCATTGCGACGGTGCATGATTCGGGTGCCGAACGCGCGCTGTTGGCCGACCTCGCCCACGAGCTGGGGGTCGAGTTCGCCGATCTGGCCCCGACACGGTCGCCGCCATCGGCCCCATGCCTCGACGACGGGTTGGTGCCCACCAACCCGCTGGACGTGTGGGGAACGGGTGCCGACAACTCGCAACCTGTTCGGCGCCTGCCTGCGCTGCGATGGTCGACGACCCCGCCGTCGCCGTGACCGCGCTCGCCGTCGACTTGGTCACCGAGTTCGACGGCGACACCGCCTACGCCGATGCGGTGACCGATGTGGCCAAACACACCGATGCGCCGGTTGCGGTGCTGGCGTCGGTTGCTTCTGCGATCGATCTGCCCACTGCGGATCGACTGCGACACAGCGGGATTCCGGTGCTCGAAGGCGCCCGCAGTGGACTGGCGGCGCTGGGTCACCTGGCCCGCTGGCCGTTGCCCGTCGACTGGGCCGACGCCGCGACGCAGCCCGAACGACGGGAGCTGTGGGCCGCCCGCATTGCCGCAGGCGCCGCAGCGCCCATCGAGCTACTCGCCGGCTACGGGGTGCCGGTGGTGGATGTTCGGCCTGCCCGCTCGATGGGTGCGGTGCTGGAGGCCGCCGATGCGGTCGGCTATCCGGTCGCGTTGAAAACCGTTGCTGCCCTGCACAAGAGCGATGTCGGTGGCGTGGTGCTCGACATTCCCGACGAAGCGGCACTAGGATGTGGCGTACAACGGCGATGGCGGACTCGCTCGGGCCGGAGGTGACCGTCGAGCCGATGGTCGAGGCGGGTGTCGAGATCTCGGTCGGCATCGTCGCGTGACGAGGGCTTCGGCCCCCTGTTAGTCGCCGCCGCCGCCGGCGGCACGTTGGTGGAACTGCTTGCCGACCGGGTGGTGGCCTGCCCGCCGGTGTCGCACGCCGGCGCGCTGAGTCTGCTCGACGGCATGCGCATTCGCCCGCTGCTGGCCGGGTGGCGAGGCGGACCGGCGGTGGACATCGACGCGCTGGCGGATGTGATCGTGCGGTTCTCCGAGATGGCGACCGAACTCGGCGACGCTGTGGACGCGCGTCGAGGCCAATCCCGTCATCACGACACCACGTCGCGTCGTGGCGCGGTCGACGCGCTGGTGATCGCGCGAAATCAGAAGATGGAGTAGACCTTTCGGACGGTCTCGTGCAGGTCCCAGGTGCCCGACCAGCCCTTGGGGAAGACCGCCATGTCGCCGACGCCGACGTCGGAGGCTTCGCCTCCATCGGGAGTCACCGTCATCCGGCCCGCAACCAGATAGATGACCTCGTTGGTCTCCAACTTCCACCGCGACGGTCCGGGCGCGCACTGCCAGATGCCCGCCGAGGCATCGCCGTCCACCCAGAGTTCGGTGCCGTGGGTGGCCATCGCTTGGTCGGTGGCCTCTTCCAGCGGGCCCCAGTCCTCGAGTTCTGCGTCGGCAGCCTGAGACAGGATTTCAGTATTCACAGTCCAGGCTTTCTCTGGGAACGGTAGCGATATCGGCTCGGGCTCAAGGCGACTGTTGCCGTCGGCGTCGAAGCGGTCCAGCCCGAGGTCGGTGAGGTCGAGCCAGTCTGCACTCGCCCGAGGTCGTGAGGTCGGCGGCCACCTCGGCCACCGCCGGGCCCCACATCATGCCGTGGCCGGCGGCGCTGGCCACCACGGTGCCCTCGACCGGACCGTCGTCGGTGAGCAGCGGGCCGAGGATCGGCAGGTGGTCGGGCGTGTAGTCGATGGTGGCGGCCCACGCCCTCCGCAAGCCGAGACCCTGCCACGCCGGGAAGCAGCTCCTCGATCCGGTCGCGTGCCTTGCGGTAGTACACCGTGTCGAAGTCGGCGGCCACGCCCGGCGCCTCGTCCGGATTGCTCATACCCCACAGCAGGCCGCCGGCTTCGCCTGGCCGCCAATAGATTCCGGAGGTCACGTCGAACACCATCGGCACCTCGTGCACGTCGAATCGCCGCGACCGGTGCGGTCACCACCACCTGGTGCCGCGCGCCGCCCGCCGGAACTCGCGCGCCCGCCGTCGCACCGACCTCGGCGAGCTTGGGGCCGCCGGTCAGCACGACGTGTTCGGTGTCGATCGGCCCGTCCGGAGGTGTCGACGCCCACCACGCGACCACCCGCGGTGCGCAGTCCGGTGAACGCTGCAGCGTTCCCGGACGTCGACGCCGGAGCGCGGTCAGCGCGGCCGTGTAGGCCAGCACGTTGCGCGGTGCGTCGATGTAGCCGTCGCCGGGCGCGTAGGACGCGCCGAGGGTGACGCCCGGCGCCAAGACCGGTGTTGCGGTCGTCGATGTCCGAGCTGGACAGCCACTGCACGTCGAGGCCGAGGCGCTGCTGCAGCGCGATGCGGTCGTGCGCCTGCTGCACCTCGGCGTCGGCGAAGCACGGCATCAGGTAACCCTGTGCGAACGAAGCCGCAGTCGAGCGGGAAGCGGTCGCCGCTTGCGGCGTAGAACTCCTGGGTCCGCAGGCCGAGCACGATGGCGGTTTCGGTGCCGCCCTGGGCGCGCACCATGCCCGCGGCGCGGCTGCTGGCCCCGTCGCCCAGCGTCGACTCCTCGCGAGCAGGACGACTCGTTCGACGCCGCTTTCGGCGAGCAGGACGGCGGTCCACGCGCCGACCGTTCCGCCGCCCACCACTACGACGTCAGCACTGCTGGAGCTGGTCATACTACGGGAACGCTGGCATAGACTGAACGCTCAGTCAAGAGGCGAGGAGCGGGGTATCACGGATGTACGGACTCACGGACGGAGGATCTGGCGGATCCGCGACACGGCGCGCGACTTCGTCGAGTCGCTGATGCCCCACGAGGTCGAGGCCGAGCTCGCAGGCGGCCTGCTGCCGAAGGAGCTGACGGCCGAGCACACGGCGCGGGCCATGGAACTGGGCCTGTACGCCACGAACATGCCGGCGTCGGTCGGCGGCCCGGGCTGCACCGCGTTGCAGCAGGTGCTGGTGCAGGAACAGATCGGGCGGGTCACCAATGGGCTGGCCTGGGTGATGGCGCACGCCGCCGCAGTGGTGGGTCGACGTTGCCACCGATTACCAGCGCGAGCGCTGGCTGTTGCCTGTCGGTGCGGGGCGAGAAGCACGAGGCGTACTGCGATCACCGAGGAGTTCGCCGGCTCCGACGTGTCCGCGTCTGGAGACCACCGCGCGCCGTGACGGCGACGAGTACGTGATCAACGGAGTCAAGTGGCACGTCACGTCGTTCAACCTCGCCGACTACGTGTTCGTCGAGGCCGTGCTTGCCGACGGGAGCATGCGGGCGATCACGTGCTGCTTGGTGGTCGACCTGCCCTGGCCGGGCGTGGAAGTGGTTCGCACACCGCACTATTCGCATCACATCGCCGACGAGCATCCGATCGTGGCCTTCAACGATGTCCGCGTTCCGGCCTCGCATCTCGTCGGGGCCGAGGGCGAGCCGCATGACCTTCACGCAGGACTGGTTCCGGTTCGAGCGGATGATGGTGTGCGCGCGATGTGTCGGTGCGGCGCAGCGCCTGGTCGACGAGATGACCGCGTTCGCGCAGACGCGCGATGGTCGACGGCCAGCCGCTGGGCGAGCACCAGCTGGTGGCGGGCATGCTCGGCCGACAGCGCGACCGAGCTGTTCGCCGCCCGAACGATGCTCTACGAGGTCGCCCGGTCCATCGACGCCGGACGCTGACCGCAAGACCCTGCACGGGCAGGCTTCGATGGCCAAGCTGTCACTGCTCGGAGATGGCCGGGCGGGTGGCCGACCGCGCCGTGCAGGTCTTCGGCGGCCGCGGCTACATGCGCGAGAACGTCGCCGAGCGGATGTTCCGGGAGCTGCGCGTGGAGCGCATCTGGGAGGGCGCCAGCGAGATCCAGCGGATCATCGTCGGCCGTCAGCTGATGACCCGCGGTCCCGCGGCCGCTGCTCGGTGAATGATCGCGCCGAGACTGTAGTTCTGCAGCGAAAGTGCGGGAACCCCTCTGCGTGAGTACAGTTTCGAGGTTTTCGCTACGGGTCGTGCTGAGGAGGCGCACGAAACCGACGGGCTCGGCGAAGCCCTTGAGCGCGACGCGTCTCCCGTCGCGTCGGCACGGCGGCGAGCACTTCACGCACCGCGGGATCGTCGGCGACGGCGCGGCTCAGCACGATGTCGCCGCCCTGCGCTCTGGCCCTGCAGGCGGGCGGCCATGTTCACGGTCGAGCCGAAATAGTCGAGGCGGTCGTTCAGGTTCACGACCACGCTCGGGCCGACATGGACGCCGAGCTTGAGGACGAGGTCGCGGCTCCTGTGCGCTGAAGCGATGCGCGCCTGCATGGCGAGCGCCGCCTTCACCGCATCGGCCGGATCGCCGAACGAGGCCATCACCGCGTCGCCGATCGTCTTGACCACCGCGCCGTCATGGTCGCGCACGATCGCGGCCAGCAGCGCGAAATGCTCGCGCACCATGTTGAAGGCCACGGCATCGCCCACCCGCTCGTAGAGCGCCGTCGAGCCCTGCAGGTCGGTGAACAGCAGCGCCACCTGGCTGACGCCCGCCTCGTCGCCCGGCCGCAGCGTCGCCTCGGCGAACAGATCGCGGAAGGCCTGCAGCGAGATCACCTCCGGCGCGGTCAGCGCCTCGCGCGTCCAGGTGCGGTCCTCGATCAGCGCCGCCAGCTCGAAGCCGGCGTCGTTGGCGAAGGCGACGCGTTGCCCGCCTCGCCGCGGCGGCATCGCCTCGACGCCAGTCGCCGTGATGCGCAGGCCGGGAAAGGCGCCGCCGGCATGCTCGACGTCGACGTCGCGCGCCGGGATGGAGCGTGCGCAGGCGATAGCTGCCCGGCGGCAGGTCGACGTCGCACGGTGCGCTGCTCGCCCGGCGCCAGCAGGAGCTGCACGGCGACGTGCGGCGTCGCCATCGGGCCCGATGAGGCAGAAGCCGCCGGCCATCAGCGGCCGCACCGCCGGCGCGGGCGCGAAGGAGAGCTCGACGTTCTTCTCGAAGTCGCGGTCGTAGTCGATGTTGCAGGACGGGCAATGCGCGCCGCGCGGCAGCTCGCAGCAGCGCCACGGCGCTGAGCTTGGCGCCGCGGCAGTTGGTGCAGAGCAGGTCCCACTTCATGGTCAGAAGCCCGGCGCGCACGCCGGCGAGGCAGGCCTCGATCGCGGCGCGCTGACGGCACGTTCGAGCTCGCGCGCCAGGCGCTTGGGCTTGAGCGGGGCGAAGATCGGTCGCCATGGCCGGTCAGCACGCGGTCGGCCAGCGCGCGGCCGAGCCCGTTGCCGTAGGGGCTGCGGTCGATCTCGCGCGGCGAGCGCCGCCGCCCGCTCGCGCGCGCCGGCGGGCAGCTCGGGCGGCGGCAGGTCGAACGTGGCGTCGCCCGCTCGCCCTCGCGCGAAGGCGACGGCCTCGAGGATGCGCTTGCCGACCGCCTCGCCCGCCTGCGCGGCCAGCCGCGCGCCGAACAGGCGGCCGACCCAGGTGAGCGGCTCCCATTCGAGGGCGTAGCTCACCGTGCGAGCCGCCGGCGCCGTCGGGCTCGAGATCGAACACCGGCCGAAGCGGCGGAACGGGCCCTTGGTGAAGACGCGGGCCTGGCGGAAGTGGCGGCCGCGGATCCACTCGTAGGGCTTCTCCTCCCATTCGAGCGTGAAGCCCGCCGCCTTGCCGCGGCCGCGGCGCAGGATCGTGCCGTTGGGCTGCGGCGTCTCCTCCAGCACATAGGGCGGCAGGCCCATCGCCTCGTTGAAGCGGTTGGTGTCCGGCCAGCACCGGCCAGAGCTCGGTCCGGCGGCAGGTCGAAGGTCCAGGTCCAGGTGCGACGCATCGGTTGGAACTGTAAGCCCAGGGCGGGGCGTTACGTGCCGCGTTGCGGGATCAATTCGCGCGAGCTGCCGAGCAGCCGCATGCCGTGGTAGACCAGAGCGCGGCGATCGAGCCGAGCGCGATGCCGGTGAACGTCAAATCACCTGCGTGCCAAAGTGAAGTCGGCGATGCCGATGATCAACGGGATGGCCGCGGTCATCTGGTTGCAGCGGCTTGAGAAGTCGACGTCGTTGGTCAGCCAGATGCGCACGCCCGAGCACGCCGACCAGGCCCGTACAGCACGATCGTCGCGCCGCCCAGCACGCCCGGCGGAATCGCCGAGATCGCCGCGCCACCTTCGGGCACAGCGACAGCGCGATGGCCACCGCGGCCGCGATCCAATACGGCGGCGCGTCGAGATAGCCACCCGTAGGTGGCGCCGCCATCGACGCCGATGTTCTCGGCGCAGCGTGGTGCCAGTCGCCCCGAGGCCCGCCAGCCCGCCATCTGCCCGACGACTTCACCCGGTCCGCACGCGCGATGATCGTGGGAAGGCATGATCGCGGGCAGGACCGCCGACCGCACCGATCCGCGGCGCGGCGCGATCGCCGACGTGTCGACCTCGCCGAGGATCAGCGCCAGGCACGTAGCCCGCGACCACGGCCAGAAGATCGCCAGCCGGCCCATGATGCCGCGGAAGAACGCCAGCGTCGCGACAAGCAGCACCAGCGTGACGAGGCCGACCAGCGGGCCCTTCTCGAAATTCGGCCTTGGCCGCGGGCGCCAGGTTGAAGCCGATCAGCGCGACGATCGCTCCGTCACCACCGGTGGCAACGGCACGGTCGGTCGGTGGGCCGACACGGCCGCGTGAGCACCGGGCGATCACCGGAAGGCTCGGCCCCAGATAGCTGGGCAGCCGATTACCGGTGATCAGCAGGAACAGCACGGTGCCGATGACGCGGGTACAGTCCAGTCGTGGTCGTCGGGTGCGACGACCGAAGTCTGCGTCGGCGCGGGCTTCCACGTGCTTCCATGTCAGCGGGATCACCATGAGTATCTTGCCTGGACTAGAGCAGTTCCGCGGCTATCAGCGCGACTGGCTGCGCGGCGACATGGTGGCCGGTGTCACCGTCGCCGCCTACCTCGTCCCGCAGGTGATGGCCTACGCGACGGTCGCGGGACTGCCGCCGGTCGTCGGCCTGTGGGCGGCGCTGGTCCCGCTGGCCGTCTACGCGGTGCTGGGCTCGTCGCGGCAGTTGTCGGTCGGGCCCGGAGTCGACCACCGCGCTGATGACGGCGACGGCGCTGGCGACCGCTGGCCGCGGGGCGACCCCGGCCGTTACGCGCGCGCTGGCGGCCGCGGTGGCGCTGCTCGTCGGCGCCATCTGCTTTGTCGCGCGGCCTGGTGCGGATCGGGTTTCTCGCCGACCTGCTGTCCCGGCCGGTGCTGGTCGGCTACATGACCGGTGTCGCGGTCATCATGATCGGCAGCCAGCTCGGCAAGGTCACCGGTGTCTCGGTGCGAGGGCGACGAATTCGTCGACCAGGTGCGGTCGTTCATCAACGGGCTGGACGGCGTGCACTGGCCGACGATCGCCTTGGCGGCGGCCGTGCTCGTCGTGCTGCTGGTGCTTGGCCCGGTTGGTGCCGCGGCTGCCAGGTCCGCTGATCGCGATGCTCGCTGGCGACGGCTGTCGTCGTCGGTATTTCTCGCTGGACCGCAACGGGATTCGAGGTCATCGGCGACGATCCCGAGCGGGTTGCCGACACCCAGGATCGCCACGGATATCCGATCGCCGACTTGGTGGCACCCTGTTGATCCCGGCCGCCGGCATCGCGATCGTCGCGTTCTCCGACAACGTGTTGACGGCCCGCACGTTTCGCGGCCCGCCATGGCCAGCGAGTGGACGCCAACGCCGAGCTGCGCGCGCTGGGCGTCTGCAACGTCGGGCACCGGTCTGCTGCATGGGCTTCCCGGTGAGCTCCAGCGGCAGCCGCACCGCGCTCGGCGACGCACTCGGCAGCCGCACCCAGCTCTATTCGGTGGTCACGCTGGTGTTCGTGCTTCGTGGTGATGGTGGCCGGGCGCGGCGTGCTGGCGACATTTTCCGATGGCCGCGCTGGGGGCGTTGGTGGTCTACGCCGCGCTGCGTCTGGTCGATGTGCCGGAGTTCAAGCGGCTGGCCCGATTTCGCCGCAGCGAGCTGATTCCTCGCCCTGGCCACCACGGCGTCCGTGCTGGTGTTCGGCGTGCTCTACGGCGTGCTGGTCGCGATCGTGCCTGTCGATCCTCGACCTGCTGCGCCGGGTGGCCCGGCCGCATGACGCGCGTGCAGGGTTCGTCCCCGGGGTCGCGGGCATGCACGACGTCGACGACTACCCGGAGGCCGACCCGGTGCCCGGGTCTGGTGGTGTACCGGTACGACGCGCCGCTGTTCTTCGCCAACGCCGAGAACTTCCGCGAGCGGGCGTTGGCTGCCGTCGACGAGAACCCGGACCCGGTCGAGTGGTTCGTGCTCAACGCCGAGGCCAATGTCGAGGTCGACCTCACCGCGCTCGACGTGCTCGACCAGTTGCGGCACCGAATTGGCAAGCCGCGGAATCGTGTTCGCGATGGCCAGGGTCAAGCAGGATCTTGCGCGATGCTGCTCGAGGCCGCAGGGCCTGGTCGACAAGATCGGCGAGGATCGCATCTTCACTGACCTTGCCGACCGCGGTCGAGGGCCTACCGCAACAGTCGCACCCCGTAGGCCAGCGCCGGATCAGCACCACACCGGCACCGACCAGTACCGAGGTGACTGGAAGCAGGACCGCGAGCAGCACGCAGCCCGTCAGGCCCAGCGCGGAATCACCTTGCGGCCCAACGTCGCAGCCGACGCATTGGCGAGTCGCGTGGTAGACCAGCACCGCAAACGAGAGAAGCCGACCGCACCCGGCACATCGGCGACCGCGGCGATCGACCGCGACGACGACACCCACGACCAGTTCGGCGCGGTGCGGGCCGGCGAACTGGTGGATGCACCGCCGCCAGAGCGTGCGGGCGAGGTCAGTCCCGGGCCATCGCGAGCATCGTCCTCGACACACCGAGAATCAGCGAGAGCAGCGACCCCAGCGCCGCGACTGCGAGCCCCGGCACGAACCACGGGTTCGAAGCCGGAGTGACCCGCGGCCCGCACGGCGTCGGCCAGCGGAGCACTCGACGACGCCAGTCCGGCGCTGCCCAACTCCGCCAACACCGCCACGGCGACGATCGCGTAGACCGCCAACGTGATGCCGAGCGCAATCGGGATCGCCAGCGGGATGGTGCGTGCGGGGTCGCGACACCTCCTCGCCCAGGGTGGCGATCCGGGCGTATCCCGCGAACGCGAAGAACAACAGGCCGCCCGCCTGCAGAACCCCGGCGATGCTGACGTCGTCGCCGAACGCCAGACCGGGACGCGTCCACGTCGCCGAACCCGAGGACGATCACCACCACCGCGGCCAGCACGGCGAGCACGATCGCGACGATGACGCGGGTGAGCAGCGCCGACTTCTGGATGCCGGCGTAGTTGACCGCGGTCAATGCCACCACCGCGGCCACTGCGATCGCGTGCGCATAGGCCGGCCAGGCGTAGATTCCGACCGTCAGCGCCATCGCGGCGCACGAGGCCGTCTTGCCGACCACGAAGCTCCAACCCGCGGTGTAACCCCAGAACTCACCCAGCCGCTCCCGGCCGTACACGTACGTTCCGCCGGACTGTGGATATCGCGCGGCCAGCCGCGCCGACGACGTCGCATTGCAATAGGCGACGACGGCCGCGACCGCCAAACCGATGAGCAGGCCCGAACCCGCGGCCGCGGCGGCGGGCGCCAGCGCGACGAAGATCCCCGCACCGATCATCGAGCCGAGCCCGATCGTCACGGCGTCCGCGGTGCCGAGTCGCCCGCTGCAGCACTGGGGCCGTCCGGCCTGTTCACGCGGACGAATACTAGGTCAGGGCACCTTCTGCCTCACCGAACAGCGATCCAGCCCCAAACGGTGGCGGCAATGAAGACGAGAACGGCGAGAAGGATCGAGGCCGACCGCCACCATGGGTATCGCCCAGATCCGGCGCACCATCAGCGCCGTCTCGCATTGACCGACATAATTGTCACCACCACTGGCGGCGGCCGCCTGCGTCAGGTCGGAGCTGAATCCCGTGCCGCACTCCTGATCTGCCATCCCCACTGGTCTGAAGGAGTCGATGAAGACCGGAAACTTCAGCGCGAGCAGCCCCGACGGCGATCAGGGCGACGCCTCAGGACTCGCCGAGATAGAAGGCGCGGTGGTGATAGTGGTGGCAACAGTGCCTCCCGTTCAGTCATGCAGACGTTGGCGACGAGCACGATCGCGACGGCGATGAGCTGACCGATACTGACTCGGTAGCCAAGCAGCCTTCGCAGCGCGTTGAGGCACTGGGACCCCCATCCGGCCTACACCCATTCATTATGTTAATGATCATTCTTCCCTGAGTAACAGCTTTGACGATATTTATCAGTCGATGTCGGCAGCTATGTGTGCGCGAAGTCCGTATGGTGTTCGCCATGGCGCGCAGCCGGCCCACCCCGACGGTGGCATCCGGCGTCGGCCGAAGGATCGGAAGGCGCAGATCGCCCGTGCGTCCGCCGAGGCGTTCAGCGCGCTTGGCTATCACACGGTCAGCATGGAGGCGATCGCGTCGCGGGGTCCGGGATCTCGGCGACCGCGCTGTACCGGCACTACCCGGAGCAAGTACGACCTGTTCCGGGACGCGGTGCTGGCGCTGGGCGAACAGCTGGTGAACTGCACGGCGTTCGCTGACGAGGCCCCGGCCGACGCGGGGACCCTGCGACTCGGCTCATCTCCGCGCTCACCGATACCGCACTGGCCAACCGCGAGTCGGGTGGGCTCTACCGGTGGGAGGCGCGGTATCTGCGCGGCGACGACCAGACCACCCTCAACCGCCAGATGCGAACCGTCAATCGCCGGATTCATCGGCCGCTCAGCGGCACTTCGGCCGGAGCTCACCTCGCGACAGCGCTGGATACTGTCTTCGTCCATGCTGAGGCGTGATCGGCAGCATCGTCGATCACCACGCCAAGCTTCCCGCCATCCACATTCGTGCAGTCGCTGGCCGAAGTCGCCATCGCCATCTCGACCGCCGACGTGCCTGACGCCGCCCGACGAGTCCGTCCCCGGCAGGCCGGGGCGGAGGATGTCGGGAGTCGACCCATCGAAATACGAAGCGCTGCTGACCGAGTCGGTCTGCTGTTCAACCGGAAGGGCTACCGGGACACCACCATGGAGGAGATCGCGTCGGCGGTTGGCATGCCAACGTCGGGGATCTACCGATACTTCTCCGGTAAGAGCGACATCCTCGCCGCGATATACCGGCGGGCGGCCGATCGGCTGTCGGCCGAGGCGTCGGTCGATCCTGCGGCTCGTTCTCCTGATCCGGAAGCGGCACTGACCGCGTTGATCGATGCTTACGTAGCGGTCTCTCGACCACCCGGAACTTGCCTACGTCCACTACACCGAACGGGTCAACATGCACCTGCCGACCAGAAGGTTCTGCGCAACCTGCAGAGAGCCACCGTCGAATCCTGGGCGCGGTTGGTGGTCGCGATCCGGTCGGACTGGACGCTCGGGCAGGCGCGGTTCGCCGGTGCACGCGGCCATGTCGCTGGTGATCGACGTGGGCCGGCTTGTTGCACTACGACAACACCGCGAGCAGTCGCGCGTGACGGTCGGCCGGCTGCTGGACTCACGCTGCTCGGTCGCTACCGGTTGCGGACCACGTTGCCGGCCAGATAGGCGCCATAGCCGATGAGCCCGACGGTAGCCAGCGGCCGGGTCTTTCGCGAGGACGGCGAGCCCGATCGCGGTCTCGATCCGCCGTTTATGTAGAGATGCCTGCGAGTGTCGCGTGGAAACGCCTGCTCGGTGATGTCGTCGAACAGCTGGGGGCTGGTGAAGTGCGCGACCCCGACGGCCGGCGACTGCCAAGCCGGCGAACTCTGGCCGCGCGTGATCCTCCAGATCTTTTGTGGGCATGGCTGATCCTCTCTGATCATGTTCGACGAACTAACTCGGCGACGGCGGCCAGACCTCACTCATGTTCTCCGGCCAGGCGACCGACGACGGATCGTGATGAACAGTGCCAGCAGCGCGAGCCCACGCCGCACTGGGCAGCAGCCCGCGATCGCCATTCCCGTTCCCGCTGTGGCTGCCGCCCGCTGATCTGACCCAGCGCGACGATCCCGCAGATCGCCGCTGGCAGGACGATCCCGGATGCCGAGCACCAGGCGCTGCGACCGCGAACCCGCTCACCGGTCGCTGCGGCTGCACCCGGGGCGCCGTCAGCGAGCGCCGCCGGTCAGTCCTGCTTAGCGTCCCGGTGCGAGGCGTCTCGCTGGTCGCGATGCAGGATCACCGTGCGGTCGCCTTCGCCCCACGAGTCTTCACTCGGGTGAGACTGAACAAGCCGATCTCGGGATCGCTGCCACGCCTCCGGGCGAGTACTTCGCCAACTCCGAGTGCGCACTTGTTCTGGTACTTCTCGATGGCGGATTGGCCCGGGAAATCTCCGTCGGGCATTGCCATGACCGCGAATATCTCGCCCCTGTGCGGTTCGCCGCAGGGCGCGGTGTCGACGGTGAGCACCAGCCCGGTGTCCGGCAGCTCGCTTGAGACAGTCGCCGGCCTTAACCTCGTTGGCGCCGCACGGTCCCGCTGCCCACGATGAAATAGATCGCGATACCCACTAGGAGCACCAGCACCCACAGCGCGGACAGCACCAGACCCGCGATCGCCATGCCGCGCCCGCCCTGGCCGGCCTTGGCGCGCCGGAAGCCCGACGATGCCGCAAATCACGCTGATCGGGACCCCGCCAAGGATGCCGAATATCAGCGAGATGATCGCCCACCAGTTGGTGCCAGGGGCCTGCCTGGCGCGTACAGGCCCGGCGGTGGTGGGTATGTACGGCAGCCGGGCGGGTGTGCGGATACGGACCGGCGCGGCGGGGATACGGACCGGGCGGCGGCGGGCGATACGACTGAGGTGGTGGCGGTGGATACGGTCCCGGAGGGCGGTGGCGGGTCAGGCGGAGGGATTCCCCGGTGGCATGGTCACGGAAGCAACCGTAACGTCGCATCGACCGCGAGCACGGGAACATCGAGTGTCTTGGAGCCCAGGTCATGGCGGGCGCCAGTGACCTCGACGACCTCGGTGGACGTCGGAATCAGCGCCGCCGCGGCGCTGCAGCTCATCGATGGTGCTCGAACGGGTCGGATGTGCCGTGGGTGAATACCGTCGGCGCCGCGATGCGGGGCAAGTGTTCGGTGCGTAGCCGGTCGGGGTTGCCGGGGATGCAGGGGATAAGGAGAACAGCGTCAGCACGTCGACGTCGAGACCTTCGTCGGCCACGGCCATCGACGTTTGCCTGCCACCGTAGGAATGCCCGCCCGCGATGACCGGTCCCGTGGCCAGCTGCCGCACAGTGCGCCACCGCTTCGAGGATGCCCTCGCGCGGTCACCGGCCGCCGACCCGGACGGCGGACCCTTCGGCCGCCGCCTGCGGTAGGGCAGGTTGTAGCGCACCGCAAGCCAACCGCGGCGTGCCCACTCGTCGCAGATCTTCTTCAGCAGCGCAGAATCCCGGCTGCCCCCGGCGCCGATGGGTCAACACGACTGACACCCGTTGGCTTGCCGTCGGGTTCGTGCGCGATGCCGCGATCCGGGTCGAGGTTCACGACGACTCTCGGCTCGACAAACGGAACAGGGGCGACACCAGGCCGTGGCCGTGGCTCCAACGGGTAAGCGGCGCGCAGACATTCGGTGACCCACGACTTGGCGAAGGCCACCGCGTCGGGAGACGGTGTAGCCGTGCGCGCCAGCGCGCTCGCTACAGCAGCCGCCAGGTGTCAGCCGGCGCCGTGGTTCGTCGCCGGTATCGATGCGCGGCGCGTCGAACTCGTAGAAGTCGGTGCCGTCGAACAACAAGGTCAGAGACTCTCCGGTGATGACCGCAGATGGCGCTCCTTGACCAGCGCCCATTGCGGACCAAGTGCGTGCAGGGCACTGGGCCGCGTCGCGCTGGGAGGCATCGTCGACGACCTCGACGTCGACGATGCAGTCGCACCTCGTCCAGGTTGGGCGTCACCAGCGTTGCGAGCGGAAACAGCTGACTCCGAAGCGAATCCAGCGCACTCGGGTGCAGCAGCGGATCGCCGTGCATCGACGCGCACACGGGGATCGACGACGAGGGGCACGACACCCGCCAGATCCTGCGCATGCCGGGTATCGGCGACCGTCGCGCGATGCTTCGAGCAGCGCCCAGCATCCCGGTCTTGGCGGCTCGATTCTGATATCGCTCACCACGGCTTCGATCTGGCCGGCGATGACATCGAGGGGATCTGTGAAAGCCCTTGACGCCCATCGAGTTCTGGACAGTCACGGCAGTCACCGCAACGCAACCATGCATGCCTAACGCAATGCGAACGTGCGCGATGTCGGCCTGGATGCCCGCACCGCCGCCGGAGTCGGAGCTCGGCTATCGTCATGACCCGCGGTGGGGTCTGACCGTCCAGGGTTAGCGGTAGAAACTCATTGATGCTATCGCCACTTCACCATTTCGGCATCTCCACCGCCGGCATTACCGGTCAGGTTCATACGGTCAGGCGACGTTCGCGGGCGAACAATCCGTCGAGCCGTCCTCTCAGCACGCTCGGTGTGCGCTCCATGTGGTTGATGGGCCGCCTCCACGCTTGGCGCATGGAACACAATTGCCCCCAGATGGTTTGTATAGCTAGCGTACGTGTTTGGGCTGACATCGGATACCTAAGCCGAAGCAGATGGCGACTGAGATAGAGATGACGAAAACCCCGCAGTCGTGGCGAACGCCGACGTGGCTGTCGCAGGGGCTGCTCGCCGGCGCAGGCGAATGGACCACGATCATCCCTTCTACAAGTGGGTGGTGCTGTCCAACACCCACGCTGGGTCATTGTTGGCGTCGATCAACGCCGTCGGTCGTGCTGATCTCGCTGCCCGCGCATCTTCCGTGGCATCGGTCTCGGAACTTGCACTCGCTCCTGCCAACGTCAGTTACCTGCTGTGGATGTTGATGGGATACCTGGTCGTCGCGCGGTGTCTGGTGGTGTTCTTCGGCGACTCGGCGACATACTCGGCAGATGCGCATCACAACAGCGTGTTTTGTCGGTTACTTGCCGCCTGCGGCGGCGTCGCTTTGTCGTTCGACCCTTTCCACCTCGGTGGCGGCGCGATGTGGCTGATCGGCTGGCGGGTGGGTGCGGAGGCGTCGGCGGTGCGATGTTGATGGGCGTCGTCGGCGGCAATCCTGACCGACGCGTTCCCGTCGAACCAGCGTGGAATGGCCCTGGGCGTGAACATGGTGGCTGCCGTCGCCGGATCGTTCCTCGGCCTTCTGATCGGCGGCGTGCTTCGTCTGAGTGGGACTGGCGGCCATCTTCTGGTCGGCGTGCCAATCGGGATCTTGCTCGGCACGGTCTGGAAGCATCGCGCTCGTTGAAGGAACTCGGTGTCCGGCACGCCCGGAAGCCTGGACTGGGCGGGCACCGCGACATTCGGTATCGGGCTGATCGCGCCGCGTGCACAACGGCATCACCGTACGGCATCCAGCCGCACGGCGGCGCTGACAACCGGCATGGATCAGCCCGTGGGTGCTGGCGCTGCGATCGCCGTCGGGCTGTTTGCTGCAGTGGCGTTCTGCGTCATTGAGCTGCGGGTCGCTGACCCGATGGTCGACATCAGGCTGTTCGGTCAGCGTCGTTCGGCTGGAGCAATCTCGCCGGGCTGATCGTCCTCGGTGGGTCGGGGCGGGTTGCGAGTTCGTCGCTCATCATCATCTGGCCGCAAGACATCTGGCTTCGTTGCACTGGCCACAGCTTTAGTCGACACCGTTGTGGGCCGGCATCACATGCTGCCCGATGACGGCAGGCTTCCTGGCCTCCGCGCTGCGCTCGCGCAGGCTCGCCTGGCCGACCGGTTCCGGGGCGCGCCCCGTTCACGGTCGGCGGGATGCTGTTGATGGCCGGCGTCGTTCGTCGCACTGGTGACGATCCAGGACTTCAACTATTGGCTCTTCGCGGTGCTGGTGTTCCTCAACGGTTTGGGCGGCAGCAGCCACTCGCCGCGCTAGCGCACACCGCGCCGCGATCATCGTCCGAGCGTTCCCGCGCCTTTGCCGAGCGCCGGCACCGCATCCGGGAGTGCGCGCGACGCGTTCTTCAATGCCGAGACACCTCGTCCACACATCCGATCGGGATCTTCTTTCTCGCCCCAGTGAGTCATCGGCCTCGCCAGCACTTACCCTGCCGGACGCGATGAGCGCCGGAGCTGCACGAGCAGGGGTAATGTCTGCGGCCGTGGCGCACGAGGTGGCCAACACCGCCGCCGGTCGCGCTGGCCTGTTCGCGGCGTTCCTCGGCTGCAACCCGATCGCCGAGCTGCTTGCGCCCTACCACGCGTTGCCGGCAAGCCGGGTGTCAACGCCGATGTTGTTGACGGGCAAGACGTTCTTCCCGCATCTGATCCACCGGGCGACTTTCCACGCCGGGCTGGTCGCTCGTGGTGTTCGTCGCAACCGCGGTGATGATGGTCATCGAGTGCCCTGGCTTCCGATGTTCAATCCCGGACGGTACGGGGCGGCCGACGGGGACTAGCCGCTACATCTCCTGGCAACCCGGGTGTGCCGGCGCGGCGCTCAACGTGAACGTCGGCTAGCTGCTAGGCGAGCTCGACGAGCACGGGCGCATGGTCGCTGGGGGCCTTGCCCTTTCGTTCTTCTGCGGACGATCTCTGGCGCGGGCTCACCCGGTTGCGCCAAGGCGGGAGCCGGGATGAAGTCGATGCGCATGCCCCCGGTTTTTCGGGAACCGCAGCTGCGTGTGTGAGTCCCGGTAGGTGAAGACCGCCGGTCCCGGCGTGAAAGGCCATTACCGCATCGGCGAACTGGGCGTCGACGATCGCGTTGGAGCGCTGCCCGTTCGGGCTCGGTGACGTGTGTGCTGCCGCGGTAAGAACTCGACGCTCCACACGTCGTCGTCGGTGGGTGCGATCGTTCCGGTCGCCCGTGAGCGCGATAACAGCGTCTGCGGGTCGTCGGCCAGCCACTACGCTGCCCGTCTCACTCCTGGCTCGCAGCGAGCCGCCATTCCTAGCTCATAGCCGTGGTGCGGGAATCCACCGTCCGGCCGTTTCGGCGCGTTACAGGCTCCACACCCGAACGCCGTCGCAGGTGGCGCCCAGCGCCCCGCGCCTCGGCCGCCACCCTCGCATCCGGCGTGGTCGCTCACGTCGGCCTGACCGTCGAAAGCCGACGCCTGGACGTCGTCTGACGCCGACCCGCAGAGCTTTGCGATCGCCACGCCGTTCCACTGGTTGGGCCCGCAGTGCGACTTCGTGCCGACGGCGGCGAACGGCGTAGTGGGGAACTGGTCGTCGGCGGCACACTTGGTCTCCCGCCATGGCCAGCACGTCGACGTCGGCGCGTTCCGGCTCCAGTCAGTGACGCGGTCGGCCGGGCCCGGATCAGCTGAGTTCACGTTCCAGGTGGCCAGCCGCGTAATGTCTTACGAGGCTACGGGCGTCGACCTATGCCGGGCCCGGTGCTGCAAGGTGCTGAAGCCCAGCTGGTACAAAAGCGCGCGATCGCGGCACGGCATTGTCATGCCTAAGACCTGCACGCAGCCGACTGCTCGCGCCTTGTTCGAGCTGCCCGGGCCACGACCGGTGCCGAGCACACAGTGCGCTGCGCGTGTCCGCGGCGCCGCTGCCCGTCGGCCACCCGCACGGCCGACGGCCCCGCCCACTGAATCCCGTCGGGGCGGTGGTGACGGCCACGCGGCCCACCGCCGCGTCGTCGCGGGTGCCGAGAACTCACCACTCCGCCGACAAGCGGCGGTCGAGCACGTCGACGAGGATCTTCCGCTGGTACAGCCGCAGCCACTGCTCGTCCGGTCGCTTCGCCAGCTGAAACCGTCCGGATCGGATTCACCTGCAGGCAGATCGCGGACCATGACCACCGTTTCGAGGTTGAGTCGTAACGCCTTTGGGCTGGGGGTACCTTCTCGCAAGCTGGGGGCCCACCCGCTTGCGGGGGACTGCAACAACCGGTCCGGGCACCGCCAGCCACGGGGTCTGGCGCGCTGTAGTACCAGTCGACGATCGCGGGCACCGCACCCGTGTCGGCCTCGACGCCAAGCGGCACAGCCAGATTCGCCCGGTGCGTGTGACCGCCTGCGGCCGCCAAGCAGCCAGCCGCCCATCCACCGCCGCTCGATGCCCGGCCACGCCAGCGCGGCGGCATGCTCGGTCGCGCGGATCTGCGACGTCCGCACCGGCGCTGCCGTCAGGGCCCGCACGGCGACCACGTCGTCGGGCGCGATCTCCCACCACCGCACCGGTTTTCGTCTTCACCCGCACGCGTGAACCGGTTTCCATGAGGGTGACCGATGACGTCGGTGAGCGGGGCACCGATCCCGACGGCAGCCGGTAGCGCAGACTGACCCGGGTGCCCACGGCGGGAGTTCGACCACGCTGGTGACCGAACGGGTCGGGTCCTCGCCGGGCATCCATGTCGGCCCGGGAACACCCCAACCGTGCGACTTCACCGCCCGCTTCGCGCTGCGGGCGTGCCTGCCCGACCAACCGGTCAGGTACAGCAGCCCGTCAGATGACCGGTCTCGTGCTGGAGCATCCGCGCGAACAAACCGCTGCCTTCCAGGGTGATCGGGGTGCCGTCGGCGTCCAGCCCGTCACCCGCGCCCAGTCGGCACGGCCGGTAGGGAAGGGACTCGCCGGGCACCGACAGGCAAGCCTTCGTCGTCGTTCTCCGGGTCCAGCATCGTCTCGGGGCGTCGGACGTCTCGAGCACCGGGTTGACGATCACACCCGCGGCAGCCGTGGTCTTGCCGCGATCCTCGGCGCGGTCGTACACGAATACTCGCTTGGAGACCCCGATTTGATTGGCCGCCAGAAGGCCCACACCGTAGGCGGCGTCCATGGTGTCGAAGAGGTTTGTGATCAACTCGGCAAGATCGGACGGCAGCCGAACCGTCGTCAGCCACCGGCACCGGACTGGTCGCGGTGCGTAAGACGGGATCTCCGACGATTCCGGATGGGTACGACGGCCACGGTTGGCGAAGCTTAAGTGAGCCGACTCGCCCGATTGGCTGACCGCCCAACTAACGAAGCCGTGGTTGAATATTCGCCATATCGCTAGCGACACGAGTGTGGGAAGGGGGTCAGGGCAACATGGACGGCGCCATGTGCGGACTGAGCAATCCGAGGGACGACTCTGATCTCACCGATGGGCTGACCGCCGCGCAAGCACGACATTTTGCGGCGTTCGAGCGCCGAGTGGTGGAAGTACGCGGGCGCCAAGGAAGACGCCATCGAGGAACTGTTCTCGATGTCGGCGACACGCTACTACCGGGTGCTCAATAGCGCTGGTCGACCGACCCAGGCGCTGGCCGCCGATCCGGTGCTGGTCAGACGGCTGCGGCGGTTGCGGGCCAGCAGGCGAAAGCGCGGGCCGCGCGCCGTCATCGGCTTCAGAAGTCACCTGAGGCTTTCGCGGATCCCGCGCGCCGCGCCGACTCACGGTAGGCTCAATGAATGAACGCCCTTCCGACTCCTCCAGGACTGCCCCTGCGCGCCATGGTGATGGTGCTGCTGTTCCTGGGCGTGGATGCTTTCTGCTGGTCGGATTTCAGGCCATGGGCTCGGGCGATGAATCCGGTGCCGAACGAGTCGCCGATGGCCACCGTGACCACCACCCCGACGCCGTCGCCAAGCGTCTGCCGTCGCCCGCGCCAGCCGCCAAGGCCGATGGTGCAGGTGTACAACATCTCGGAGACTGAGAGAGTCGCCGAGACACCGCGACTCAGCTGCCGGGATGCCGGCTGGAACGTCACCGAGACCGGAGACCTCACCCTCGGGACGGTGTGACGGCAACCACGGTCTACTTCAGCGATGCGCCCGGGGAGCGGGAGTCGGCCGATGAGTGGGCCAGCTGCTCAGGCCCCGGTGGAACCGCGGGCGCCTGAACTGACCGAGCAGCCACCGGGCGTGATCGTGGCGGTCACGGGATAGGCTCACCGCATGCTTGACTTTCGCTGCTCCTCGCGTGCGCATCCTTCCTCTGCTCCTCGCGTGCGCATCCCCTTCCTCTGCTCTCGCGTGCGCATCGCTTCCTGCTCCTCGCGTGCGCAAAGATCGTCACAGTCGCTGCCTTGTTCGCCGTACCCGCCCTCGCCTTGAGTGCGTGCAGCCCCTACGAGCCGGTGGCGACCAGCCGGGCTCACGTCCATCGATCTGGACCGGTCGCCCTCGCCGGCGGCGCCGCCCGAGGGCGAAGGCGACAAGCCGAACCGGCAGGCGAGAAGCTGACCGCACAGCTCAAACTCGCCAACGGCACCACGGTTGCCACCGCCGACTTCGATTTCACCGGCGGGTATGCGACCCTCACGGTGTAAGACCACCACCCCGGTCAGCTGACACCCGGTTCCGGCCTGCACATCCACGCGGTGGGCACAGTCTGCGAAGCCAACTCGAGTGTCCCCGACCGGCGAGCCCGCTCAGGGGGACTTCGACTCCGCCGGAGCGCATTTCCAGGTGCCCGGCACACCAGCGCATCCCGCAAGCGGTGACCTCCGTCGCTGCGGGTGCAGGAGGACAGCGCACCGCCGAGTTGGTGACGACCACCGACGCGTTCACCGCCAGAGGAACTGACGGCCGGCGCCAAGACGTCGATCATCATCCACGAGAAGGCCGACAACTTCGCCAAGCATTCCGCCGGAGCGCTACCAGCAGACCAACGGCGCTCCGCCACCCGGACCAGGCCCGTTGGCCACCGGCGACGCCGGAAAGCAGGTCGCGTGCGGTGTTATCGGCACCGGTTAGCAGTCGGATCGATTTCGCCAGGTCGTCCGGCCGACCGTTGGTGTCGGAGTGGGAGTTCGCCCTCGTCGACGCCGAGACCCGCGACCTGAGCAACGAGGCGGCCGCGGTGATCGCCGAATCGGTGAAAACCCGCATGTGCACAAGGAATTGCTGCGCAATACGGTCGGAATCGTCACCGCAGCATCTGCGACAACACCGGTCAGGCGATGGACGACCTGCGCTCTACGCTGCTGCCGGCGCGGCGCATCGTGCACGCTCGGGGCATGGAGTTGTTCTGCGCCAGGACGCACCCGTTCGCGAAGTGGTCGGCACAGAAGCTGACCGACGCTCCGCGTTACGCCGGCTGATCAAGCGCACGCCAGTGAGTGGGGCCGCCAGATGCCCTGATCTGGGGCGTGCACGTGCACGTCGGGATCGTCGTCGGCACCAAGGTGCATGCCGATCGTCACGTCGCTTCTCAGCCACTATCCGCACCTGCTGGCGCTGTCGGCGTCGTCGCCGTATTGGGACGGCGAGGACGCCGGGTATGTCAGCAATCGCGCGATGATGTTTCAGCAGTTGCCGACCGCGGGCCTGCCGTTCCATTTTCAGACCTGGGCGCAGTGGGGGCTTCGTTCACGACCAGAAGAAGACCGGCATCATCGACCACATGAACGAGATCCGTTGGGATATCCGGCCTTCACCGCACCTTGGCACGGTGGAGGTTCGCGTATTCGACGGTGTCTCAACATCCGCGAACTCGGCGCGCTGGTCGCTCTCACCCATTGTCTGATCGTCGATCTGGACCGACGCCTGGACGCCGGTGAGCAGCTGCCGACCATACCGCCGTGGCATGTGCAGGAGAGCAAGTGGCGCGCAGCACGTTACGGCACCTCGACGCGGCGTTGATCATCCTGGACGCCGATAGCAATGAACGATTGGTCACCGAGGACCTCGACGACGCTGCTGAACCGGCTCGAGCCGGTGGCCAAATCCCTGCGCTGCGCCGACGAGCTGTCCAGTGTTGCCGAGATCTACCAGCTGGGCGCGTCCTATCAGCGCCAGCGGCGCCGGTGGCCGAAGAAAGAATGATGGCGACCGCTACGCGCAGTGGTCGACTCTTTGGTCGCGCGAGCTGGACATCTGGCTGCCGTGACGATCACGCGATGTTTCCGCTGCAGGTGGCGATGCTGCCGGCGGAGCTGCCGCTTCGAGATCTTCGAACCGCGTTACTCCGCACTGGTCTCCGGCTTCGCCTCGCGGCGGACTGATCCTGCATTCGGTGTCGTGCTGATCTCGCGGCTGGTCGGTGAGGTGGGTGGCGGGGACACCCGAAGCGATGTTGAAGGGGCGCTGGCCCACATCACCGGAGTGCGCAGATTTCGGCGAAGGGCGCTACCGACTCAAAGTGTGTGTGATGGCTGAGAAGCGGATCCGGGTTGCCGGAATGGCATCCCGACTGACCCGTACCCGAAGAGGCGCGGTCGAACTCCCTGGCCCGACGAGGCCCAGGTGAGGCGGTCGAGGGTGGACGCCATCCGGGATGTCGGGGACCGCATGATCGCGCTGTTCAGGCGGGACGCCAGCGCCCGCGGGTGCGGACGCGTCAACGGACGAGACATCGTGGTAGGTGCCGATGCGATCGGGCGACGCCGCAATGTGGTTGGCACGTTGGCAGCCCGCGTTCCGATGGGACAGGCCACGACCGATACGCTGTTGCTGTGCCTACGCTACCGTGGCGGCAAGGTTGGCGGCATATCGGCGGAGGCCAGTCGACACCGTCACCGCGATGTGGTCGAGTTTCAGCTCTCCGAATACTAGCCCGACCCCCTGGTCCGGCCGAGCTGTCCGTCGACGAAAATGCTTGGCGGCGTGGCCTCTTCGATGTCGCATCCGCGCGCGCCTCGCGATGGTAGCCAGGTCATCAGCTCGCGCGGGCCTCGGTCGCGGTGACCTGCCAGCCGTGCTCGCCAAGCCAGTCCGCGACGTCGGCGCGCTCCTCGAGGAACCACAGCTCTTCCAGGGTCGGCCATCTCGCGGCCGGCCCTCTGCAACCGCTTTCGCGCACTCCACGCTGCATCCGGGCTGGCGCTGGTCAAGGCGTTGCGGATCCGGAGAACTCGGAATTGAATGTCTCGACAACCGCGATGCGACTGCCCCGGAAGGCGGATACGAGCTCATGGATGCGCTCAGAACCGGGCTTTGATCCTGCGCGTCTGGCGGCGATTAAATAGAGCGGCAATCCCTCGGCCGACCGCGGCGGTAAGGCTCGGCGGGCTGGAAACCCGCTTCTCGCCAGCGCCACGCTGCGGCCAGTCCTGGCGCAGGTCGATCGGAACGGCGACATGCCCGGTGAAAGCCCGGTTTCGCATCGTTGGCGCGCAGAGTCTCGGATTTGAACTCCAGCACCTTGGGCTGATCGATTTCGTACACGACGGGTGTCCGGACACCCACTGGCAGCCGCCAGGCGCGAGCGCGATCCCAGCCGGCGGCAAGGATCACCACGCAGCTCGATGCCGGCTTGGCGCCAGCGGCGATGAAGAAGAACTCGTCAGTCGCCGCCCGGTTCCGGCGTGCGGCGTAGCCGAAGCATCCGCCTGCATCCGCTCCGTCAGCTCCGGATCGGCCTTCTGAAGCTCAGCGATAGTCTCGTCGTTGAGGCGGCGGGACCAGCTCGCGTGCCGTCGCCGCGCATCGATGAACAGCCGCGCGTAAGGGTCGGTGAACAGCGGGCATTCCCGTTTCCGACTCGGATGCCGCCGCCTGGAGCGGCGATGCCCAAAGCGGTCAGCGCCGACGCTCTCGGTGATGTCCCAGCAGTCGTCGTCAGTTCTGGCCATTGCCGTTCCGTCCTTCGGCGTACTCGTGTATTTCGTCCTTGGTGAGCAGGTCGTCGCGAAGGTTCTGCTCTCGCGGTAGTGCCAACTGCCCCATCGCGATTGGCCATCAACCGGCGCGGTGATGACGGTGAATATGCCGTCAGGATGACGCATGCCGACGTCCGCATTGCCACGGAGCCGGATCGCGGCACCCACCAGCACCAGCAGCAGGCCCAGCACCTGCGGCTTGGTCGCGCGCGTGCATGCGTGTGAGGGTGTCGGGGAACCGGACGACGCCGATCGCCGCGGTCGAGCGCCAGCGCCGATCCGCTGAGCACCAGCACCGCGGCGAGGATGTCTGCAATGCGTCGCTCATCGCAGACCTCCGCGTGGCGCGGTTGCGGCGGATGTCGGGCACCCGGAACCGGGCGACGCTCACCGAGCCGACGAAGCTGATCAGCGCGAGCGCCGTCAGGCTGTACGTCACCGGTGGTGTCCAGGCTGAATGCGCCGCCCAGGTGCCGATCGCGCACATCGTCACCGGCCACCAGGGTGTCCAGGCGCGACCATACGGTCCAGCGTGCTCGGCCCGGCCAGGATGCCGGAACATCGCGATCACCGCCGCCGCGGTCAGCATCGACCGCGGCGATGACCCGTACGACTGTCATGCGCGATTCCTCGCTTCGCCGTCACGGGCCGCCAATCCGCGTCGCGCTCGAACGTGGACACCAGCAGCCGCTCCATCTGTGCGATCTGGCGATAGAAGCCGGGTCGACGGCGCGGCTCGGAGCCGACGTCGATGACGTGCACGTAGATCAGCCGCCGCTCCTGGTCGATCTCCAGCACCGATCGATGCCGGGGATCAGGTTGAAGATGTTGACGCGCGAGCGCCAACACCAGATCCGACTTGATCGGCAAGTCGCGCCCGCAGCACCGCGGTGAGCGGTGGCGGCCCCGGTCTGACCGCCAGCCACGCCACCTGCAGCGGACGACAGCACCAGCTGGTCAGGCGACGACGGCGATGAGCCGTACCAGCGACGAGTCGGATGCGACTCTGCCCTCGACAGGCACCGCGGGCAGCGGCAGACAGCAGCGTGATGACCAACGCCGATGGCCAGGCCGCAGATGATGTTGGCCGAGAAACCGTGCCCCACAACAAGCATCCACACCAGCATCAGCCAGCAGCAGCACCCATGCTCGCAGCATAAGCGCACTTCTCATCGCGCTGCACTCTCCGCAGCACCGCCGATGATGTATTGGCCGCGGTCGAGCACCTCGGTCGGCGGCACGGCCGCTGTAGGCGACGATCGGACCCGCCAGCACCGTCAGCGTCGAGCCCGACCGCGATGAGCGCGCCCGTCGGCAACAGCATGCCCGACCGGCATCCTGCCCGACGTCGGTCGCGGTCGACGAACTGGATGTCCTCTGGTTCGTCGAGTAGCAGCCGACGGCGCCGCCGCGGCGAGGTGGCCTTCCGGGCGCGATCGCTCGGACGCGCCAGAACGCCTGCGTCCAGACCCGGGACACCACGTACAGCGTCAGCAGGCTGGTGACCACGCTGCCGCCGACCAGCAGCCAGGCCAGCACCGAGCCGTCCTGGTGCGCCCGCCTCCAGCAGCGCCACCTTGCCGATGAACCCGGAAAACGGCGGAATGCCACCGAGATTGAGCGCGGGTACCACGAACACGAACGCCAGGAGCGGGCTCGCCGCCGCCAGGCCGCCGAGCCGCTGCAGCGTCGGACGCGCCCGCCTGCCGTTCGATCAGGCCGACGACGAGGAACAGCGTCGTCTGCACCACGATGTGGTGCGCCACGTAGTAGATCGCACCCGACATGCCGAGCTGACTGGACAGTGCGATGCCGAACACCATGTAGCCGATGTGGCTGACGAGCGTGAACGACAGCAGACGCTTGATGTCGCTCTGCGCGATCGCGCCGAGGATGCCCACGATCATGGTCAGCAGCGCAGCCACCAGCAGCAGCGGGTCCAGGCCGCCGCTCGGGGAACAGCAGCGAGTGTGCGCCCGGATGATCGCGTACACACCGACTTTCGTCAGCAGGCCGGCGAACACCGCGGTGACCGGCGCAGGGGCGGTGGGGTAGGAGTCGGGCAGCCAGGTCGACAGCGGGAACACCGGCCGCCTTGATGCCGAACGCGACCAGCAGCACCGCGAACAGCGCGGTGCGGGTGCCCGCCGTCACGCCGTCCAGCCGCACGCGCCACCTCGGCCATGTTCAGCGTGCCGGTCGCGCGCGTAGACCAGCGCGATGCCGAACAGGAAAATCAGCGACGACACCATCGAAACCATGCACGTAGGAGATGCCCGACGCGGACGCGATCGGCTGCTGGCGCCGATGGTCAGCAGCACGAAGCTCGCCGACAGCAGCACCTCGAACCCGACGAACAGGTTGAACAGGTCGCCGGCCAGGAACGCGTTGCAGCACGCCTGCCGACAGCACCGAGGTACGTGGGCAGGAAGATCGACACCGGTTGGCGTTCGTCGCCGTCGCGGATGCCCTGCCCGATGGCGTAGAACACCACGGCCAGCAGCACGATCGACGACACCACGAGCATCAGCGCCGAGAGTCGATCCACCACCAGTGTGATGCCCAGCGGGCCCATTCCGGACTCCGTCGGTCCCCAGCCGCCGACATGCAGCGCCAGCGGTGCCGTCGCGGTCGGTGAGGTAGAGCAGTGCCGCGCACACCGCGACCACCGCGCGACAGCGCGGTCAAGCGTGATGGCTCGCTGCAGCGCGGCCTGCGACCGGCGAACAGCGTCAGCGGCCGCGCCGACCATCGGGATCAGCACCGGCAGCGGCGTCAACACCGCGGCGACGTCATCGCGACCGCCTCCAGCTCCCGGCTAGCGCATCCGAGCTCGTCCGGGTACGCGTCCGATGTCGCGCACGGTCGCGGGCTCGAGGTGCGGTCGGTCCTCGTCGAGGCGCCGACCTCCTTCGCCGCAGCTGCGAGACGCGGGTGTCTTCGGGATCGTCGACTGACCTCCTCCTCGGTGGTCAGCCGGTACGACCGGTATGCCAGCGCCAGCACGAACGCCGGCGATGCCCATGCTGATGACGATCGCCGTCAGGATCATGCCCTGCGCCAACGGATCTGCGGTGGTGGTCTGCGCCGTCGCTGGTCCGGCCCGCGCACCGGTGGGTTGCCCGACGGGCCGCCGACGGTGAGGATCAACAGGTTGATCGCGTTGCCGATCAGCAACAGCCCCAGCAACATTCGTGTCAGATTGCGTTCCAGCAGCAGGTAGACGCCCGACACTGGTGAGGCCGCCGATGAGCACGAGTGGAACGAGGTAGGCGGTCATCGCGCTCACCACCGCCGTCGCTGCTCGGCCCATCTCCACGTCCACCCGCGCGCCGAGGCTGCGCAGCACGTCGAGCACGAGGCCGACGACGATCAGGTACACGCCGAGGTCGAAGAACAACGCGGTGACGAGCTTGATCGTGCCCGAGCACCGGCACGTCGATCTGCGATCAGCGGCCGACGACAACACCGGCGCGCCGACCAGCAGCGACGCCGCCGCCGGTACCCGCGGACAGCGCCAGGCCCAGCGCCGAGGATCTTGCCCGCGTCCAACGGCAGCGTCTCGCCGAGTTCGTAACGGCCGCCCGCCAGGTACCGCAGCACCAGCGCCAGCCCGGCGGTGAGCCCGCCCGCGAAGCCGCCGCCGGGGGTGTTGTGGCCGCGCGAAGAAGAAGTACGCCGACAGCACCATGATGAGCGGGAAGATCAGTCGTGTGGCGACCTCGAGCACCAGCGACCGGTGCCGTGGGTCGCGCAGTTCGCTGCCGCGCAGCCAGGTGACGTCGCCGACGGCCGGGCTGTTGCGATCGTCGGCAAGCTGGCCGATGTCGGGCTGACCAGCGTCGGAGACGCGCGGCGCGGCGCCAAAACGCCTGTGCCGGAACACCATACGACGCGACGCCGGTCGCGGCGACCAGCAGCACCGAGATCTCGCCCATGGTGTCCCAGGCCCGGATGTCGACCAGCAGCACGTTGACGGTGTTGGCGCCGTGCCCGCGGAAATACGCGGCGTCGGGCAGCAATGCGGCGATCGGCGTGCCCGTGCGGGCCGCCATCGCATACACCGCCAGCGTCGTCACGGTTGCGCCGACGGCGAGCGCGAGCGCGGCGCGCGGCAGCCGGTACCGCGTTGATGTTGGCTGCTGTCGGCTTCCGGCGGGCAGCGTGCGCAGCACCAGCACGAAGATCACCAAAGTCAGCGTCTCCACCAGGAACTGGGTCAGCGCCAGGTCCGGTGCGCCGTGGAACGCGAAGATCGTGCCGCAGCCGTAGCCGGTCACGCCGACGAGCAGCACAGCGGCCAGACGGTTGCGCATCACGGTCGCGCCCAGCGCCGCGCGGCCAGCATCGAGCAGCCCGACCACCACCTGCAGCGGCGAGATCCCACAGCGCGAACTCGGGCCGGTCACGGGCGCCCGAGCGCGAGGACGATCACCGGAACGCAGCACGAGCGTGGACAGGATCACCGACTGCGTGGCCGGGATCGAACCGCGCTGGGTGAAGCCGGTGAGCCGCGACCGAGACAGATCGGCGCCGCGCAGCACCGCGTCGTAGATGCGGTCGGCGTTGCCGAGCGGCTGGTAGATCAGCGCGCAGTGCGCGCGCAGCCGGGCGCGGCCGAAGTACGCCGCCGTGCCGATCGGCCAGCACCAGCGCCGACAACAGCAGCGGCAGGCCGAAGCCCGTGCCACAGCGCGAGGTCGTAGTCGCTCGCCGCCAGGCACCGTGTCGGCGTAGGTGTCGAGCACGTCGTCCAGGCGGCGCGGCCACAGCGCCGAACACCAGACCCGCGGCGGCCAGGATCGCCAGGCGGGGCGAGGAACGTCGGATGGCGGGCGTGCATCTGCCGCGACCCGCTTGCTCGGCTCTGCCGTGCCCTTTGCGGCCGAACGAACTCCCACAGGGAACCGCAGGCTGTAGATCGTGGTGAACACCGAGCCTAGCGACGATGCCCGCGAGCACGATATGGCGCGCAGCGCCGCCGAGTGACGCGTGCGTGCGCGACGGTTTCGAAGTCGGCCTCCTTGGCGACGAAGCCGAGGAACGGTGGCAGCGCGGCCATGCTCGCGGTCGCGCCGACGGCGATGATCAGCAGCGGCTCGGCTGCGCTGCCCGAGCCAGGCCAGCCTGCGGATGTCGCGGGTGCCGGTGGCGTGGTCGATGACGCCGACGACCATGAACAGCGACGGCCTTGAACATCGCGTGCGCGCACAGCATGGCCAGCCCGGCCAGCATCAGATCGCCGCCGCCCGCGCCGACCATCACCGTGATCAAGCCCGAGCTGGCTGACCGTGCCGAACGCCAGGATCAACTTCAGGTCGTATTCGCGCATCGCCCGCCAGCCGGCCAGCAGCATGGTCAGCACGCCGAGGATCACACGTCGGCCGCCACGGCGGCGAGTCGGCGAAGCCGGGGCTCATCCGCGCGATGAGGTAGACGCCTGCCTTCACCATCGCCGCGGCGTGCAGGTACGCGCTGACCGGTGTCGGCGCGGCCATCGCGCCGGGCAGCCAGAAGTGCATCGGCACGATCGCCGATTTCGCCAGCGCGCCGACGAGAACCAGCGCGATCGCCGACCGATGCCGCCAGGCCCGGTCGGCGGCGCGGCGATCAGCTCGGACAACAGGTAGGTGCCGGACATGTTGCCGAGCACGACGATGCCGACCAGCATGGCCAGCCCGCCGAACGTCGTCACCAGCAGCGCCTGCGTCGCGGCCTCGCCGGCTGGTGGCGCGTTCGGCGTAGTGGCCCACCAGGAGGAACGACAGCACGGTGGTGAGCTCCCAGAACACGTAGAGCACCAGCATGTTGTCGCTGACACACCAGGCCGAACATCGCGCCCGGAGAACGCGACCAGCTCGGCGGCGAAACTGGGCAACCGCTTTTCGGTGTGCCCGTCGTGGTGATGGAAGTAGTCGGCGCAGTAGAAGAGCACCAGCGCGCCGATGCCCAGCACCAGCACGCTCATGATCGCCGCGAGCGCGTCGAACCGAAGGCGTGATGTCCATCGACAGCTCGGGCACCCACTCGACGTTGACGCTGCGGGCTTGCCCGGCGTCCGGCCAGTTCAGCGCCACCCAGACCAGCGAGCCGAGCGGGACCAGGGACAGCGGGTAGAACGCCATCCGGCCCCACCGGTACACGAGTAGGGGAGCCAACGCGGTGGCGACCGCGTGGGCGAACAGGATGGCGAGCATGGCACTCCGATCATGTCGGGTCGGGGTGTCAGCCGGTTCAAGGGCTTTGGTTTTAACGTCAGTCTACGTGATGCAGTTCGGGGCTACTGTCTCGATCGTGGCCGATACCCGAGGTTGTCGTGGTCGGCGCTGGGCCCACCGGATTGATGCTGGCGTGCGAACTCGCGCTCGGCGGCGTCAAGCCGCGGCTGCTCGAAGAGCGCGCCGATATGCCCAACATCACGAGGGCATTCGCCGTGCATGCCCGAACCCTGGAGCTGCTCGACGCGCGGGGGCTGGCCGACGAGCTGATGACCGCGCGGTATGCCGGTGTATGAGATTGCCCCGGCGCCGGGCGCGACGCTGGACCTTCGCGAGCTGCCCACCCGATTCGGGATGGTCCTCATCGGTCCCGCAAAGCGGCACGGAGCAAATGCTGGAGGCCCGCGCCGAGGCGCTCGGCGTCGAGTTCGTCCGGGGCGCCAAGGTAGCCGGCCTGACACAGGACGGCGACGGCGTCACCGTCGACGTCGTGGATGGGGAAACCGTGCGCGCCGACTACGTGGTGGGCTGCGACGGGGCACACAGCGCGGTGCGGACGCTGCTCGGCATCGACTTCGTCGGCAAGCAATACGAGACCCATATCCTGCTGGCCGACGTCCGGCTGGAGTCTGCCGCCCGCCGAAACGCTATTCGCCAAGACGAGTTCCGATGGCGTGACGCTCTTCGATGCCGTTCGGTGACGGCTTGTTCCGCGCCATCGCCTGGGACCGGCTGCGCGAGCAGGCGCCGCTGTCGGAGCCGGTCACGCTCGAGCGAGATTCGCAGCGCGTTCGAGCGCATCGCCGGCGAGGACTTCGGCATGACCGACATGCGATGGAGTGCGCGGTTCCTCAGCGAACGGCGGCAGGCGCGACACTATCGGGACGGCCGGGTGTTTCTGGCCGGCGATGCCGCACACGTGCACTCTCCGCTCGGCGGCCAGGGCATGAACACTGGCATCGGCGACGCGATGAATCTCGGATGGAAGCTTGCCGCGGCCGTGCGCGGAACGGCGCCGCCGTGGCTGCTGGACAGCTACGAAGCCGAGCGTCATCCCGTCGGCGCCAGCGTGTTGAAGTTGACCGACGCGTTCAACCAGCTGGTGCTCGGCCGATCGGCGATCCGCCGTGCGTTGCGAGCCGTCGCGATCCGGGCGCTCTTCGGTTTTTCCGCCATCGCGCCAGCTGCTGGCCGGACGCCTCAGCGGCATCGGCATCGCCTATCCGCATAAGCGCGACGACGACCGGATGGTCGGCCGCCGGATGCCGGACATCGAATGCGACGGGAAACGGCTCTATGAGCGGCTGCGCGAAGGAAAGTTCGTATTGGTGACGGCGGTGCCTGTCGAGATGGATCGGCCCGACATCGTGCACACGGTCGACAAACATCCCGAGCTGCCGGACGCCGTCCTGGTCCGCCCCGACGGCTACGTCGCCTGGGCGAGCGGACCGGATGCCGAGCGCCTCGAACTGTCAGCGGCGATCGACCGCTGGAGCCCCGTGGCGTAGCCGCGGCGGGCCTGCGAACCGGACCGGAATGGCGTGGGAGGCGAGGCCGATCGCGGCGCCGAGGATCGGCCAGATCGGCCAGAAGTACCAAGCGCCTGCGGTTAGGCCGACCGCAAGCCACACCGTCAGCACGATGACCACCATCGCCAGATAGGCGACCAGATGGGCCTGCACCCCTCGGCGCGCGGCTTTCCGCCGGGCGGCAACGCGCTGCGGATCGTTGCGCCGCAGCCGGGCGAGCGGCAGATCGGCGACGAGATGTCGCAGCTCGCCGGTGGTGTGGGCGGCGAACGCGGCCTGCAGCCGCGTCTCGTACTCCTCCATCACGAGGTAGCCCTGAGCCAGCGCCTGTCCGAGCTGGTTCGCGGTCCTCTCCCGCTCGCGATCGCCTGCGCGGACGGCCGGTGCGATTGGGGCGGTCGTGTTTGTCATGATGAGCGCCTCACATATCTTGACAGTGCCTAGTTCTAACGTCGACTATGTACCCCTAACTTGTCGGTGTCAAGATACGGTTGAATGGGATCGTGGTCGACAACACCGGAGACTCCCAAGGTCGTCAGCGTGAGCCGCGAGATCGCGGCGCCTGCGGGCAAGATCTTCGAGACTCATCGCCGACCCATCGCTCCAGCCACGATGGGATGGCAACGCCAACCTGGCCGAAGCGCGCACCGGTCAGCGGGTGCGTGCCGTGGGCGATGTGTTCAGCATGACGATCACCCTCGGCAGTGTCGGGACAACCACGTCGTCGAGTTCGAGGAAGGGGCGACTCATTGCGTGGCGGCCCTCGGAACCGGGGCAGGAGCAGCCGGGTCACCTATGGCGGTGGGAGCTCGCGCCGGTCGACGACTCACGGACGCTGGTCACCCACACCTACGACTGGTCGCGGCTGACCGACGAGAACCGTCTGCCGATCGCACGTAACATCACCGCAGACAAATTGCAGGCGTCTGTCGAGAAGCTTGCCGAGCTCGCCGAGCGCAGCTGATCAGCGCGCCGTTTGATCCTTAACTAGTCACTGTCAGATTTACGGACCTGTCAATGTCCAACGAAGGCCCTCGTTGGACTCCAACCGGCAGTACCAACGAGCGCTACGTCCGTGAATGGCTCGGCAATCAAGGCGCAGGCGGATACGTGAGGTCGTCGTTGACTGCGGCGGCTTCACGCGTTTGCGGCGGGCCACCGAGACCCGTTCCAACCTCGTGCTCGAGGGCCGGCCGTAGTCACTCGGATAGATGGGTTGCCTCAGCGTGCGGCCGAGAATGCGCGCAGCGCCCGGCCTGAACCGGGTCCAGTGAAGGGCGCACGGTTTCGCTGGCGCTTGGCGACGTCGGCGGCCGTCACGTCAGCGGCGTCAATGGATCGTCGCATGGCCGTCAGGGCGGCCTCGCGCAGCAGCGCGACGCAATCGGCCGCGCTGTAGCCCTCCAGCTCGTCGGCGAGCGCGTCGAGGTTGCGACGTCATCGCTCAACGGAATGGATTTACCTGCGGTGCGCAGGATCTCGCGACGCGCGTCGGCGTCGGGCGGCGCGACGAACACCAGCTTCTCCAGCCGGCCCGGCCGCAGCAGCGCGGGGTCGATCAGGTCGGGCCGGTTCGTCGCGCCGAGCACCACCACGTCGCGCAGCGGTTCGATGCCGTCCATCTCGGTCAGCAGCGCGGCCACCACGCGGTCGGTGACGCCAGAGTCGAAGCTCTGCCCCCGCCGCGGGGCCAGCGCGTCTATCTCGTCGAGAAAAACCAGTGATGGAGCGGAATCGCGGGCCCGACGGAACAATTCACGCACCGCCTTCTCCGACGCGCCGACCCACTTGTCCATCAGCTCCGCGCCCTTCACGGAATGCACCGACAGCCGTCCGGAGCTGGCCAGCGCGCGCACCACGAATGTCTTGCCGCAGCCGGGCGGGCCGTAGAGCAGCACGCCGCGCGGCGTGCTGGACGCCTAGCCGCTCGAAGGTCTCGGGATGCTGAAGCGGCCATAGCACACGGATTCGATGAGCGCCTGCTTGGTTTCGGCCATGTCGCCAGACGTCCTCGAGCGTCACCGAGCCGACCGCCACTTCTTCGGTGGCAGACCGGGACAGCGGACGGATCACGCTCAGCGCACCGGTCAGATCGTCCTGGATCAGGCTCGGCGGTTTCTCGTCCTCGCTCGCCCTGGCTGCGGCCCGCAGCGCGGCACTCTCGCACCAGCGCGGACAGATCTGCCACCACGAATCCCGGGGTGCGCTCGGCGATCTCGCCGAGGTTCAGGTCCTTGGCTGGCACATCGCGCAGCAACACCTCGAGGAGCTGCTTGCCGGATCGCGGCGTCGGGCAGGCTCAGCCCGAGTTCGCGGTCGCACAGGTCGGGCGCGCGCAACCGGACATCGAGTGATTCGGGAACCGCCGAAGTCGCGACGAACGCCACGCCCGGCGTCGCCACCGCGGTCCGCAGTTCGGTCAGGATGAGTGTCGCCACCGGCTCGGCGGTAACGGGCAGCAGCGCGTCGATGTCGGTGATCAGCAGCACGCCGCCGCCGTCGCGCACGGTCTCGGCCGCCGACGCGACGCTGCCGAGCCGGTCCTCGGCGCGCAGAGCACCCACCTCCGGCCCGTCCAGTTCGACGAGGCGCCGCCCCGCGCACACCGTCCGGACCATGGTCGCCTTGCCGACACCGGCAGGCCCTGACGCCAGCACACCGAGATTGGCTGTGGCGCCGAGGGTTTTCAGCAGTTCGGGCTCGTCGAGGGCGAGCTTCAGCCATTCGGTGAGCCGACCGGCCTGGGTGTGGGAGCCCTTCAGGTCGTCGAAGCTGACCGCGGGCGCGGGCGATTGCGCAGGCGTGGTCACCACGTGCTGGCCGGACGTCGACGGCGGCGAGGGGGTGACGCCGTTTCCCCAACTGACCACCGAATTCGGTTGCACGCTAACGGGTCCGGCGGGGTCGACGCCGGTCACGGTGAGCAGCTCGGATGTCCAGGTGATGCCGACGGCCGACGCCAGTGCCGCTGCTGGCCTCCGACGTCGGGATGTCGGGACCGAGTTCACGTGGCAACAGCGAGACGGTGTCGCCGACCGTCATCACCTTGCCCAGCAAGGCCTGTCGCAGGGTCGCCGAGGAGATCGACTGGGTGGCCAGGTTCGAGCCACGCACTGTCACCGACCGTGCCCCGTACACCGTCACCGGGGCGACCAGCACGGTGGTGTTCTCCCGCAGACCTGCGTTGGACAGCGTCACGTCGTCGAGCAGCGCAGTACCGGCTGGAGTTCCGGCCGAGGCCACCCCTGCCACCGCTGCGGTGGTGCGCGAACCGGTAAGCTGCAACCGCATCCCATTCCCGAATGCCCAGTGCGGCAATGGCTTCCGGATGCAGCCGCACCACGCCTCGGCGAGAATCGAGCGCAGAGGTGTTGAGCCGTGCAGTGAGCGCGAGCTGTTGGCGGGGTACCGGCCGGTCGGCGACGTCGAGCCCGGTCATGTCAGGCGCCCGGCTTCCGCAGCCCGAGCCTGGCCATCGATCGACGATGCGGCTGGGCCCGGCGAATCGCCCGTCGGGCCTGGCGTTGTGCCTTGGGCTTGTCGTCCCACACCTCGGGGTGCTCCGACAGCCATGCCGTTGTCCGCACGGCGAACGGGATGTGGATCACGTAGGCCACGATGATCGCCATGATCATGACGTAGCCGTACAGGATCGAGGCGGCGACGCCGATCGCCAACAGCGCCAACAGCGGAACGACCATGTTCGAGGGCACCGCGAAAGTGTGGATCTTGCGCATCGGAATGGTGCTGACCACCAGCAACGAGACGCCGACCATCCAGATCACGACGGCCGCCTCCGAGGTCCACCAGCCCTCACCGAACTGCATCTTGGCGGCCAGCGGTCCGATCGCGCCGATGGCACCGGCCGGCCGCCGGCATGCCAACGAAATACTGCTTGGTGTAGGCGGGTTGGTCCTCGGCCAGCATCGTGTTGTACCGGGCCAGCCGCAGCACGATGCACACCGCGTAGAGCAGCACGACAATCCAGCCGATCCGCGACTGTGACAGCAGCGTCCCGTAAACAATGGCAACGCTGGTGCCACACCGAAGTTCACCGCGTCGGCGAGCGAGTCGATCTCCTCGCCCATCTTTGACGTGGCTTTGAGCAGCCGTGCGATGCGGCCGTCGAGCGCGTCCAGGATCGCCGCCACGGCCAGGAATGCCATCGCCTCGGTCGGCCGGTTGTCGAGCGCGAACTTGACGCGCCGACAAGCCGGAGGCAGATGGCGGCGACCGTCATTGCACTGGGCAGCATTCGCAAGACTGACGACCGGCCTCTTGACGCGGGGCTTCATCACGGCAGCTTCGCCAGGATCGTCTCGCCGCCGACAGCACGCTGGCCGGGCAGGACGAGCACTTCGGCGCCCTCGGGAAGGTAGGTGTCCAGCCGTGACCCGTACCGGATCGGGCCGTACGTGTCGCCGATCGTCACCTTGTCACCGGGCGCGACGTCGCAGACGATCCGGCGAGGCGATCAGGCCTGCGATCTGCACGACCACCACCTCGTCACCCTCCGGAGTGCGGATCAGCACGCTGTTGCGCTCGTTGTCCTCGCTGGCAGCGGCGAGTTCGGCCGATCTGAACAGCCCTGGACGGTGCACGACGGCGACCACCTCACCGCTTATCGGGATGCGCTGGACATGGGCGTCGAAGATCGACAGGAAGATGCTGATTCGGGGTAGCGGCCGGTCGGGCAGGTTCAGGTCGGCGGGCGGCACCGCCTCCTCGACCAGGCAGATCAGCCCGTCGGCCGGGTGCGACGACCACGCCGGGGCGGCTGGGTGGGACGCGGGGCGGGTGACGAAAGAACGCGGCGTTTGCGCCTGCCGCCAGCAGACCGGCGCGGCGCAGCCAGCGGTTCCGTTCGGCCCGCTGCGGCAACCGCGAGGCTGGCGCCGACGAACGGCAGCCCGGCGGGGTGCATCGGAGGGATGGTGGTTTTCGCCAGCGCCACGAGTCGCGCGGGGCCTGATCTGAGGTCGGGGCGTCTGGCCATCGTGCAGCGATTCTACGGGTGACTACCCGTTTGACAGGTCCACACCTGCACCGGGGATCCCGCCGCCAGCTCGACGACCTCCTCTTCGATTTCCAATAGGCAGTTCGCCGACGCCAGCCAGCGCAGGTGATGGCTCGCCGGTGGTCCGTAGCTGGTGACCGGAGCCCTTGTCGGCGTCGAGCACGCCGCGACGGAACTGTCGCTTGCCGCGCGGCGACGGTCAGGTCCTCGGTCAGTTCCGCCGTCAGGCGCGCGGCCAGTCTGGTCGCTGGCCAGCCCCATGGCCTCCCGCAGCGGTGCGCGGATGAACACCTCGAACGAGACGAGGGCGCTGACGGGATTGCCGGGCAGCGCTGATGATCGGTGTACTGCACGATCCGGCCTGCGCCCTGTGGCATGCCCGGCTGCATCGCCACCTTGACGAAGTTCGACCTCCCCGCCTCCGCCGGATGTCGCCGGCCCACCGGCTCGAGAGCGTCCTTGACCACTTCGATAGCGCGCCTGCGCTCACCCCGCCGGTGGTGATGATCAGGTCGGCGTCGCCGGCGTGGCCGTCGAGCGCGGCCCGGAACTGGTCGACGTCGTCGCCGGTCATCGGCGTGCGACCACCTGCGCGCCCGCATCGCGCACGGCCGCCGCAAGCATGAAGGCGTTCCGACTCGTCATGAGTCTGACCGGGACGAAGCGGCGTGCCGGAAGCGCCACCAGCTTCCGAGCCGGTCAGAGCATCACCAGCACTCGCTGCCGCGGAACTACAGAGGCAGCTCGCCGGGGATTCCAGTGCCGCGGCGAGGCCGCCTGAGCAGGCGTTGTGACGACCTGCCCGGCCCGCAGCACGGTGGTGCCCGCGGTGACGTCCACTCGCCGGCGCGGCGGATGTGCTGCCCGGTCTTCGCGGTCGCACGGATCGACACGGTGTCCGTCGCGCCAAAGTCGGTGGCTTCGACGGGCACCACGGCGGTGGCGCCGGACGGGACCGGCGCGCCCGTCATGATCCGGTGTGCCGTACCGGGTTTCAGCGTCCAGCAGATCCGGTACGGCCTGCGCGGGGATGTGCCGCCGGCGACGGGCAGCAGCACCGGCTGTTCGGCGCTCGCCCCCGCGATGTCTTCGGCGACGACGGCGTAGCCGTCCATCGCCCAGGAATTGTCGAAGCCAGGCAGCGACTGGCGGCGCCACCACGTCCTCGGCGAGCACCAGCCCGAAGCGTGTCGGCCAGCGGCATGTGCCAGAGCCGGCGGACGGGGTCTGATCAGGCCGGCGACGACGCGCCGGTGCTCTTCGGCGGAACGCATTGCGTCGAGACCGGATACGTGACGTCCGGTGAGCCTCTTCGGGAAAACGCTCCCACAGCCGGCGCTGGACGTCTTCGTCGTGCGATTGTGCGCTTGACTTAACGACTTTCGGGTGACCACACGCTGCTCCACACCGAGACCATCGGGGCCGTAATGAAGTTCGTCCAGAAAGAACTCGCTGACCTGCCTGATGCCGCCCGGCATGTTGCGGGAGCAGATCGGTGTCCGCGGCGCCTGGATGGGCGGCCAATGCGCCGGTGGGAGCGCCCTTGAGCTTCAGACGACGGGCAAGCTCACAAGTGAACAAGCAAGGTTGGCCAGCTTGAGACTGCCCGTAGGAGACGACCGCAGAGTCGTAGTTACGCTCCAACTGCGGAGTCCTCGAAATGAATTCGGGCCCTGATGCGGTGGCCGACACTGCACACGATCGCGTCACCACCCGGGAGCCGTCCACCGGCAGCATGTTGTCGAGCAACTGACCGGTTAGCGCGAAGTGTCCGAGGTGATTCGTGCCGGAACTGCGAAGCACAAACCGTCGCGAGGTGCTGGCCTTGTCCGCGTTGTACATGACACGCGGCGCGTTGTTGATCAGCAGATCGATACGCGGGCGGGCCGCTTGCGTAGCTCGTCGGCGCGCTTTGCGAAGATGCTCGCCAACGCGACGTCAGGTCGAAGCTCCCTGCACGGTGACGACGGCATTGGGACTGCTCGCGGTGATGCGCGCCTTGGCGTCATTGCCGCTTGTCGACACGTTGCGCACGGCCAGAGCGACGTGTGCGCCCTTGTCGGCCAAGAACGGCCGCGGCTCCGTTAGCCGATGCCGGTATTGGAGCCGGTGACGATGGCGACGCGCCCGGACTGATCAGGAACGTCGCATGCGGACCGCGTCGCTGCTCATGATCAGCGCGACACTCACGGGCGGTTGCGGTCGTTGGCATGTCACAACGAGGAGCGCGTCCGATGCGGCCGTTGGCGGTTGTCGGGACGGTCGTCCGGAACGGGTGCCGTGTTGCTCAGGAGTGCTCATTGCCGGTATGCGGTGGAACGTGGCGCCCGTGATGGACGCCGTGCGGCGGCTAAAACCGATCGGTGACGAACCCCAGGGTGATGCGTACCGCCGGATCAGCGAACACGCAGACATCGGTCATCCCGTCCGTCGGACGGACCAGCGGCCGAACCTTCCAGACCCCGTGCGGGAACATCATCCCGACCCCGGCGGGGAGCCTCCTGGTCGCCCTGCCCTCCGGCACCCGAGCCGGCTCGTGCGCGCGGAATAATGTGCCGCAGGCAGGCTCCGCGACGGTAGTCAGCCGGGGCGAAAGCTTCGACGTCGGCCAGCCGATCATCGCCGCCACTGCGCGGAGGTCGCCGACCACATCCCCGCGCGGACGCGTCAAACGCTTCGCATCTTCGGTGTCAGTGAATATACTCCGCTCTGCGAAGCTCGGTTTGAGTGACTTCTCGACGGCTGAAGCCGCCAGCTTCTTTTCACGCAGCGTTGGCTGTGTGACGGGCCAGTCCGGCCCGCAGGATGTTGCGTGCGGCGTGTTCGTCGGCCTGGGCGTCGGTGACCACACGCTCGACAGGCGAATTCCGCTTGGGTGACGCGGTTCTCTCTGTGCTGCGTGCCCGCAGGCTTCGCAACGGTCGGAGGTGTGCCGGGGATCAACCTCGATCCAGGGTGCGTCCAGCGTCTTCCGCTTTGGCGCGCAGAATCGAGACGAACTGCCCCCAGCCGCAGCGTCACTGATGCTCGAATTCAGCCCGGTCTTTGGCCGCTGCGCCGTTGGGCAGGAACTGGCCGGGGTTGTCGGGGTCGGCGACGGGTTTGGCCCGGCGCACCATGTTGGCGATCGCCAGGTCCTCCACGGCGAGTCAGGTCATACGGTCTGCGACGAGCGTCGCGGGCGGTTTTGTGGTGAAAGTCGCGTGCGGCAGTTGGCGATCTTGCGGTGCCGGGCAGCCACCGTCTCCCGCCGGCGGCCCCGGTTGTTCGACCCCGCGTTGGCGCGGGCCAGCCGCTGCTGGGCGGCAGCCAGCCGCGGCGGCGGCAGTGCGAGCCCAGCGCGGATTGGGCGACGTGATCGCCGTCGGAGAGGTGGTGGCGAAACTGGCGATCCCGACATCGACACCAGCCTGACGCCCGGTTGCCGGCCTCGGGTTGGCCGGGACGTCGTCACAGGACAGGGATCAGCATCCAGCGCCGGCCCTCGCGGCGGACCTGGATCGTCTTCACCCGCCCCAGCCGTCGCGGTGCGCGCATGACCTTCACCTGGCCCGACACCTCTGCAGATACACCCGGCGCGTATCGGGCAGCCAGCGGGCACCGTCACCGTCCTTGGGCCACTCCACACTGTCGAACCGCGCCGTGGCCTTTGAACCGCGGATAGCCCGCTCTCGGCCCGGCTTTCACCCGCCGGAAGAAACCGTCGAACGCCCGGTTGAGCCGGCGCAGCGTGGCCTGCTGGCTGGAGAACGACCACACCGCCAGATCCGGGCGCAGCGCCCGGATCTCGCGTCAGCTGCGCCGACTGATCGCCGTAGCCGATGCGGGTGCGGGCCTGCCGCCAGGCGTCGCGGCGTTCCTGCAGCGCCGCGTTGTACAGCTCCCGATGCCCATCCACGCACGCCGCCAGCGCGATGTGCTGACGCGCCGTCGGACGCAGCCGGAACTTGATATGCCCGCCTCATGCAGCACGCGGAACGACGAAAGCGAAACTCGGCCATGACGAAACGCTACAAACGACCACCGACACTCACGCTTGACTGCGTGGCACGGGTGCCTCGATTCCCCTGACGGCTAAAGCCGCCAGTCCCCCTCGGGGCGCACTGATGGACCTGGTTGATCCCGCCAATCCGCCGAGCCGTGAGGCGCCGCTGGGTGTGGGCGATCGGCGCGGCGATTCCGTGGCTCATGCTGGTGGTCGCCCAGCTGGTGTGGTTCATGTTCGACGGGCGGTTGCCCTGGCTGCACATCGCCGCTCGGCCGCGGTCACCGCACTGGGGATGGTGATGGTGTTCGTTGGGGTCGTCCCATTGTGGCGCTATCGCGTGCACCGCTGGGACATCAGTCCGCAGGCGGTGTACACCCGGTCGGGTTGGTTGATCAGGAACGCCGGATTGCGCCGATCTCCCGCGTGCAGACCGTCGACACCTATCGCGGCCCGCTCGACCGCGGCTGTTCGAGTTGGCCAACGTCACGGTGACGACGGCCTCGTCGGCCCGGCGCGGTGCACATCGTGGCGCTGGACTCCGATGTCGCCGACCGCGTCGTCGCACAGCTCACCGACATCGCCGCGATCGGCGCGGAGGATGCGACGTGACGCGCACGCGTGGGGCACCTCCGCCCGAAGGGCAGGGGAGAGCAGAATGAATTCAGCACCGGCCACCGAGCGGGTGTGGCATCGGCTCAGCCCGCGAATGCTGTTAGTGCACCCGTACATGAGTGCTGCGGCAGCTTCCGTTGCTGATCGGTGCGGTCGTGCTGGGGTCGGCGACCGGCAACCCGATGTGGTCAGTGGCCGCGCTGGGGTGACCATCGGGTTCGGCATCCTTCGGTGGTTCACCACTGCGCATCGCATCGAGCCCGACGAAGTGCAGCTGCGTACAGGTGTCTTGCAGCGCAAGGTGGTCTCCGTGCCGCGCAACCGGATTCGCTCGGTCCAGACCGACGCCCGGCTGCTGCACCAGCTGCTCGAGGCTCACCGTCCTGCAGGTGAGCACCGGGCAGGAAGCCAAGAGCGACACGGTGTTCCGCTTGACGCGGTGCCCGCCGATGGGTGCCACGGCTGCGCTCGATCCTGCTGGCCGACTCACTCACCCGTCAGGACGACGTCGGCGATCAGCGTGAGTCGGGCGGGCGCGAGCTGGCGCGCTGGCATCCGTCCTGGCTGCGATACAGCCCGCTGAGTCTCACCGGGCTGGCGATGATCGCCGCGCGCGGTAGGTGTGGTGTATCAGGCGGGTCTCGGTGCGGCCCTGGAACATTCGCGGCTTGCCGAATCCGGGCGCGATGCCGCGCAGCGCTCCGGCGTCATCGCCAGCGTGGCCGTCGTCGCCGCGGTCGTCGTGCTGGCTTCGGTGGTGCTGTCGGTGCTGCGGTCGTTGGTCACGTACGGCAATCTGGTGCTCAGGCGCGATGCCGACGTGCTTGCACCTCGAGCACGGGCTGCTACGCAAGCGCGAGCACGTTCGACATGCGTAGGCTGCGCGGCGGCACGTTGCGTCAGCCGCTGCTGGTCCGGCTGCTTGGCGCGCGCGCTGGACGCGGTGATGACCGGTGTCGCCGGGGCGGGCGAGGCCTCGCTGCTGCTGCCGCCTGCCCGCTCGACCGCCGAATCCGTGCTCGCCGAACTGATCCACAACCCCGATGCGGTGTCGCTGGGCCCGGTACCGGCCCGGCCGCCACACGCGCAGACGCTGGACCGCGCACTGAGCGCTGCCTGCGGTCGCCGCCCGGTCACGCTGATCGCGGTGGCACAGTTCGTGACGGTGCCCGATGTGGGCCTGGGAGGATCGCCCTGGCGGTGCTGACGCCGTGTTCTGCGTTGCTGGCCGCCGACCGGTCACGCGCATTGGGGCACCGGGTGGACGACAGCTGGCTGGTCGCGCGTGCGGGCAGTGTGGAACGCCGCCGCGACTGCATCGCCTGCCGAAGGCATCATCAGGTGGACGGTGCCAGACGTTCCTGCAGGCGGCAGGCGGGGGTGGCGACGTTAAGGTCGCGAGCCACGCAGCCGGGGTGAAGCGATATCAGGTGCTCGACGGTTCCCGCGGAGCTGGCGTAGTCGATCGCGGCGACCGCGTCGCCGTGGGTCGCCGACGGTGAGTGGGCGCGTGCGCCACAATCGGTGATGTGATCACGGGCCTGGCGCACCACCGCGGTGTGCGTTCCTGACTGCGAGGCGGCGGTGGCGTTCTACCGCGACGTGCTGGGATTCACGGTGCTCTCGCCGCCATACTTGATGGACGGCGACGCCATCCCGCGCCGATATGGGCGCCCCTGCTGCCCGACCCGGCGATGAAGGCCGCGATAGTGGGCTTCTGCGACGACAGCGACCGGGTTCTCGAGGTCATCGAATACCTGCACGCCGACGGCGGCGACGCGCGGCAGGCCGCCGGCTCGCGCCGACCCCGGTCTCACGCACGTCGGGCTGATCTGCGACGACCTGGATGAAACCCGAAAAATGCTGGAGGACAAAGGGCGTTGGTCTTTCTGGTCGACAGGTTGCCGACATCGCCGGCGTGCGTACGACGTGGTTCGCCGATCCCTGGGGCGTGAGTGTTCATCCTGGTCGAAGGGCAAGCCCGAACGCCCGTACTTCGCGCAGTGGGGTTGACTGCAGATACCACCGGCCAGATGACCCCGATTTGCGCTGATTCGTTTGCCGTTTACTGTCGGCAGCATGGCGGTCGGTGGCGTGCTGTTCGACATCGATGGCGTCTTGGTGACCTCGTGGGAGCCCATCAGAGGCGCCGCCGAGGCGCTGCGCGTGCTGGCGGACAACCAGATTGCGCGGTCGTACCTGACCAACACCACCACCCGCACGGGAGCAGATCAGCCCGACTGCTCACCGACGCGGGCATGGACGTCGTCGCCGACGAGGTGATCACCGCCGCTGCGCTGACGGCGGAGTATGTCCGCAGCCAATACCCCGATGCGCGATGCTTCCTGGTCAACAGCGGACAGATCGCCCGGGACATGCCGGGCATCGACATCGTCTACGCGAGCGACTACGGCGCCGATGCGGTGCCGGAGACCCCGGACGTGATCCTGCTCGGCGGCGCGGGCCCCGGAATACAACCATCTGACGCTCAGCCGCGTCTACGACCTGGATGGCCCAGGGCGTGCCCGTGGTCGCTATGCACCGCAGCACATCGTGGAACACCACCGAGGGCCTGCGCGTCGACACCGGCATGTACCTCATCGGGGATGGAGGAGACATCGGGCCGCAAGGCCACCGCTGTCGGCTAAAGCCCGCTCCCGCCGGATTTCCTTGCCGCCGCAAGCCGTCTCGGCGTCGACCCGGACGAGATGTACATGGTCGGCGACGATCTCAGCAACGACGTGCTGGCCGCCCAGGTGGTCGGAATGGTCCGGGGTGCTGGTGCCGCACCGGCAAGTTCCGCCAGGACACCCTCGACCGCTGGGCCGCCGACGAGTTCGCGATGCAGCCCAACCACGTCATCGACTCCGTCGCGCGACCTGCCGGAGCTGCTCGGCCTGTAGCGGCCACGTGTCGCACCCAGTGGACTTAGGATGGCTGGGCGACTACGAAATGAAGGGCGGCGCCGGGTGCAGCTAATACCGTTCACCGGTTCAGTTGGCAGGCGGCGATGGCCTGATCGGGCGGTTCGGCGACGTCGTCGTGTACACCGTCGGCAACGACGATCCGGCAGCTGCGCTGATTTCGGTCGTGGCATCCGCCGCCCGCAATCCGCATGCCGGTGCTGTGCTCCGGCCGATCAGCTCGGCCCGGCCGCCTTCGGCGATGCGCGCAGCGTGTCATTCGGCGCGGTAGTGCCGTCGGCGGAAGCGCACACGTTCTACTTCGCGGTCCGGTGAGCGCCCGGATCGAGGACGCGGCAGAGCTACCTACGGGTTGTCAGGCGAGTCGGACCCGGATGGTCAGACAACTGCTACCCGGCGCGCGGTGCGGAAGGCCGAGGCTCTCGGGCGGTCACTCGGGTCTGACCGATTCCGCGCACCGACCTTCGGGCAGGCGTGGTCCCGGGTGGAGGCTTCCTTCCGCCAGGCCCCGCACGCCCGCCGCCCGAAGCCGCGCCGGCGAAACCTGAAAGCGATGCCACCGAACGGATTTCATCGGCGCCCGAAGAGGTTGCGACGACACAGTTGGCGCCGCGCGCTGCTCCGGTGCAAACCGCCTTTGCTTCCACCACAGCCAGGAGTGCCATCGACGCGACAGTGCCGCCTACCTGTTGGACCCGTTCCTACGTCGTCGGCCGCGCCCCTGTCCGATGACGCCGTGCGCAGTGCGACGGCCTCGCCGATCGATCGCGTTCTGAGTACGACCCCTATATCTCCCGCGTGCACGCGTACATCACGGTGGAAGGCGGCGAGGTGTTCGTGCGCGACGCGTCCACCACCACCAGGAACGTTCATCGCGGCGCCCGGCGCTTCCGGAATGGACCCAAATCAGCACGGCGCCAACGAAGCTCGAGCCCGGATGGAGCATGCGGATCGGCCAGTGGATCGCGACCTACCGGGCGGGGCCCGGCCAGTAGCTCATCGCGCGGGTTCCTCCGTCAACGCGCCCCAGTCGCCCGAGCCCAGCGCCGCCCTCGCATCAGGGCTCACCCAGCAACCGCTTGCGGGACGGCGCTCTTCGCCGCGGCGACGTCCGAAGGATGATGACCCAACACGGTCGCGCCGACCACGCGGCCCTCGGATAGCAGCAGCCGGCGGTATGACGGCACGGTGGGGCGGTCGACGACGATGACCTCGTCGGTCGCGGCGTCGCTACTCGATACGACCGATCGAGAACAATTCCAGACCAACGCCTTTCAGGATCGTCGCCGGTATCTCCGCGGTCAGGGCCATGTCGCCACCAAGGGCGTTCACGGCAGCGGCCTCGGCCTGTTCGACAGCGATCGGCCACAGCCCCAACACCTGGCTGTCGTGTTCGGCGACGTCACCTGCCGCGTACACCCAGCGCACCCGGGTCCGCATCCGGTCGTCGACCAACACCCCACGCCCGACGGGGATTCCGGCGTCACGGGCCAATTCGACGTTGGGACGGATGCCGGTCGCCGCCAGGAAGACCTCGCACGGCAGGTGCTGGCGGTCCTTGAGGACGACTCCGCTGACCGCGGGCGAACCGACTACGTGCGACGTTTCGGCACGCTTGCGCACCTCGATTCCGGCCTTCGCGAAGTGGTGCTCAACCGGTTCGGAACAGCGTGGGTCGATCTGGCGGCTCAACAGTCGCTTGCCTCGCTCGAGCACGGTCACCTGTAAACCAAGAAGGTGCAGCGAGTAGGCCGCCTCCAGCCCGAGCAATCCGCCACCTGCCACAACGGCGTTGCGGCAGCCACGCTGCTGAACGTAGGCGCGGAGTCGCATCGCGTCGCCAGCCTGCACGCAGCACGAAGCTGCCCGGCCGGTCAAGCCGTCGATCGACGGATGCGACGCGCTGGAACCCATCGCGAGAATCAACCGGTCGTACGGCAGCGCTTCCCCGGTACCGAGCACCACGCGCTGCGAACGGACGTCGATGCGCCGGGCCACAGTGTTCAGCCATGCGTGTACACCGTGGTCGTCGTACCACTGCTCGGGAAGCAGGTAGAGGCCCTGCATCGCAGAACGGCCGTACACCAGGCGGGAGAGATCCCCATCCGGTTCGTAGAGCGCATGTGACTCCTGCCCGACGAGATGGATCTCGCAGTCAGGGGTGGCTCCGACGGACGAAGTCGGCCGCGGTGACCCCGGCGATGCCACCGCCGATCACAACGACGCTGACGATTGAGCGGTCGTAACGCGTCGGCTTCGCGCCACCCCGTCGCCCGGTTCCGGAGTCAGCGAAGCCGTCACCGATCCCGACTCGATCCGCGCGCAGCGCCATCCGAGGTGGACTCGCCAAAACCGATGCGCCGCAGCGTGTTCCAGCTCATCCTGCCCCGGCGGCGTCAGACATGACACTGCCGTCCAGCACCGCCACCGGATCAGCGCCACACACTCCCATCCGGCAACCCGCCTCGATCGGCTGGTTGTTCCGCTCGGCGACGTCGAGCAGGCTGGTGCCGAGCTTCTGCGGCCACCGCGGCTCCGTCCGCCTCGAAGCGAACCCGGGCCGCGCTTTCCGGCTGCGCAGCGGCGTTCAGCGGGCGGCATGGGCAGGAGGCCGGCTCGGCGCGCGCACCCGGTGGTCCACGCGAACTGCAGTTCACTGACTGCTGGTCAGGCGATCCACAGCAGCGTCGCCGCCGCGATCGCCGCGCTGATCAGCCACCGCACCCACGGAAGGTCCTCGCCGCTCACCTCGGCGAGCGATTGACGAGGACCGGGCGGCGAACCAGTAGAAGATGTTCAGCGCCCCAGCGCCACGTAGATCACCGCCACCATCGCGGGACTCAACGGCGAAACGGCCTCCACCGCATAGAACAACCCGATACTCACCAGCACGAACAGCACGAGCACAGGGGTAGCGCTCCGCAGTCGGACATCTCCGCGTCGCGGACCATTGTGAAAAGCCCAGGATGAAACCGGGCAGCGCTGCGACGAACAGCTTGCGCGCCCCGCTCCAGCCCAGTCGGTATCGGCGCAGGGTCGGCCTGATGAGCGGCCCGGGGTTTGAAGTCGTAGCAGTTCTTGGCGCAACCGACGCAGGACTTGCAGTGGCTGATTGGGCACAGTGACGTAGGGCGTCTGCCCGTAGGCCCGCTGCACCGGGAACAACGGACAGATGCTGCTGCACCGCCTGCTCTTGCCTGAGGAACGCTAGCCGCCCGCGAAGGCCGCCGCGATCATCAGTGCGAGGACGACTCGGTCGCCAGGACCGCTCTGATCGACCCGGCGAGCCCGGCACCTGCGATGCCGAAGAACAACGCCATCGCGATCAGGTAGCCGCGGTTGCGCAGCCAGTCCGGCAGGTTCAGTGCACGACCGAAGCCGAACACCCGGGGTATCTGGTTGGTCGCAGCCATCGGACGAGATGTTGCGCCACAATCCCGGTGCGACGAGAAAGAGCACCGGCAGCAGCGGCACGATGATCCCAGAGAAGATGAACAGTCCGGCAGCCGGACGCACGAAGAAGCGTTACCACCAACGCGAAGTAGGCCGCGCACACTGCAGACGCGGATCGCTTGCCAGACACGCAGCGGCACCCTCGTCGGCAACTCGGTGTAGGCCGGGAACAGCTCACGCGCTCGCCGGTTGGGTCGATGCCGAGCACCCGTTCGGCCAGTGCTGCCGCTGGCGACGGCTTGGCCTCGACCTACCGGCAGGTGGCGGCAACAGCGAGATGGCCCTCATGTTCATTCGGGTGGCGTCGAAATCCGGTTCCGGACGTCGGTTGTTCGCTGCCGCGGGCGGCGGGTGTCGACAGCACGATGATCATGAACGGCCAAGGCGCAGAACGTCACCCGCCGATATGTCTGGCCCGCCCGGTCAGGGGCAACACGTCGTCGAGGCGTCGTGCCGTTGCTGCTGCCGAGGTCGACGACGGATAACGCTGTGGGACTGGGCACCACCCGTAGGTGCTCGCGTGACACCTCCGAGTCGAGAAGAACTTCTCCGGCGCAGTCACGGCCGACGACAATCGGCCCGCTCAACGCGACTCGACGGGGACGACGACCCCAATCGCGAATCTCGATCAGGGGCCGTTGATCCATTGCCAGCGCTCGCTCTCATGACGCTGGGTGCGGGGCTAATCGTACGTCCGACCGCGGATTTCGGCGCCGCATCCGGGACCCGGCTACTAGACTTCGCCCCATGCCTCTGGGGCAGGGCGACATGTACGCGGGCTTCGCCATCCTGCGCCAGCTCGGGTCCAGTGGAATGGGCGAGGTGTATCTCGTCGACCATCCCCGGCTGCCCCGCCGTGAGGCGCCTCAGATCCTGCCCGTCGCGCTGACCTCGGACAACTGAATTCCGGCAGCGGTTCAACCGCGAAGCCGACATCGCCGCCGAACTGTGGCACCCGCATATCGTCGCGGTGCACGATCGCGGCGAGTCGAACGGTCAGCTATGGATCACCATGGACTTCGTCGAGGCACCGACGCGGCAGCCCTAGTCCGTGACCGCTATCCCGCAGGACTGCCCCCGCAGTTCGCGGCCAGATCGTCACCGCCGTCGCCGATGCGCTCGACTATGCGCACGAACGGGGCCTGCTGCGCCGCGATGTCAAGCCGGCGAACATCCTGCTAAGCGAATCCGGTGGATCTTCGCAGCGACGCCGAATCCTATTGAGCGACTTCGGCATTGCCCGACAGATGGATGATAACAGCGTTTTGACTGCGACGAACATGACCGTCGGCTCGCTCGCCTACGCGCCGCCCGAACAGCTGATGGGGGCGTCGTTGGACGGCCGGACCGACCAGTATGCGCTGGCCGCAACGGCGTTCCAGCTTCTCACCGGAAAGCCACCATTCGACGATTCCAATGCGGCGGTCGTCATCAGCAACCATTTGTCGTCGCCGCCGCCGCGGATGGCCGATCGCAGGCCCGACCTGTCCCATCTCGACCCGATCATCTCGAAAGCGATGGCGAAGGAGTCCGCCGACCGGTACCCAACCTGCCGTGACTTCGCGACAGCCCTTTCCGAACGCATCGAAGCCACGCCGCAGGCCGACCGCGACGACGATGGTGGCGGGCCGGCCGCCCAAGCCCTTGCAGGCCAACCAACACAACTCGCCGCAGCCGCACCGCTCCGCTCCCCCGCCCGCTCCGGCGGCCGACGCGAGAAACCTCTTGGAAGCAAACGCATCTGGCTCGTCACCGCGGCGATCGGTGCGGCCGCCTCGTGGCTTTGCCGGCGTCGTCTTCGTCCCACGGATGATGGGCTCGGGGAGTGACGAGAGCCGGCGCCGGCAGAGGCACCGACAGCGAAGCGCCGGCCCCGCCAACCGGCGAGCTTCGGCAGCTCTCTTGGTGCAACCGGCGGCGGTGAGCGCTGACTGTTGTTGGCCCCTTCGACAGGTCAGCGATGTCGTCGGCGAGACGTGCACGGAGTCGTCGGTATCCAGTGCAGTAGCGGACGCGGCCAGCAGAATTCAACCGTCCGGAATGCACTGGTGCGATCTATCCGCTGGAAAGCGCGGGTGCTTACGACCCGCGTCCAGCTTCCACGGCGGCGCGGCAAAAGCCACGATCGTGCACGCCCGGAAGGCGGCCCGATCAATCCACATCGTCGACCAGTCGGTGGCGCTGGCGCCGAGCGCTGAGTAGCGCCGAGCCGTTCCGAAGCCGATTCGCAGCGGGAGTGGCAGGCCTGTGCAGAGCATACCGGTGACGATCACCGGCGGCGCGGCTACACCACCCGGCCGACCTTGGCCGATGTCCGCGCCCAGAGCCCGTCTGATCGTTTCAGGACCGGACCGTCACCGGTGACACCGCGCCCGCTGGCCAGCGATGCCAGCACACCCCTTTAGGTGTGTGGTCCGCGTGGTCGCCGAGGCGGTCGTTGCGCGACGCGGCAAAAAGACATCGGCGATCCAGTCGCGAAAGTCGTCAGTCAAGAATCCTGGCGAACGCAGAAAGCGCTCGTAACTCGCGATTCGATGCGATGAGTTCTGGTGTGCGCGACGGTCAACATCGTCACGCACCCCAGTGAAGTAATGATTGCGCCACCGCGACCATGTCCGGGCGCCGGCGGAGACGGTATTCGACGTCCTGGCAGACCCGGCATCGCATGCCGCGATCGACGGCACTGGGCTGGAGTGCGGGAGCCCCTGGACGGCGAGCGCCTGGCCAGAAACCGGTCCAGATCTTCCGGGATGTGCCATGTATCCACGAGAACCACCCCGACAAGGACTACGGGAAATGGCGAACCGGGTCCGGGGGTGTTCACGACCCGCCGCGCGCCGTTGCGTGGCAGCCCGGCCGACCGGGCGACGACCGCTGCACTCCAGGTACGGCGGCTGGTTTGGCGATACGACCTCAGGCCGGTCGGTGACGACCGGACCAGTGACACTGACCTACGACTGGTCGGCGGTTGCCGCCGCAGCTGCGGGGAACGCCATCCAATTCCCGCCTTCGACTCGGTCCCACCTGGACAACTCGCGGCACAAACATCTGGCCGAGCTGGCGCACGCGCACGGGCCCCACAAGCGTCCGGGCCCAGCGCACCGCTTCGATGCGCGCGCCTTGGAGTTGGTCCGTCGTCGCCGCAGCGATCGGTGGGCCGCCGCAGACCCGGCGAGCAGCTCACCGGCGACCCGCAAGGCAGACGCTGACCAGCACCGAACCGGGGTTGCGACGCGACCGTCAGGGAAATCCCGCGGTCTTGGCGGCAAGATACCGCACCAATGCCCGACGCTGCCAGCTCCGCGCGACGCCCGGTTGGTGGGCCGCTGCATCAGGCCAGCGCACCAAGACTCCTCACCGATCGAGGCCTTAGCCCTGGCACGCAAGGGATTGCAGGGTATGCATCTCCGCAGGACGTCGTCGTCCTCACTCCCGGTAGAAAGAAGTTGTCGTTCTTGACGAACCACTCCGCGGCGACTCGTCGTCGGTCAGGTCGGCGAGCTGGGCCAGCCCTCGAGTAGGCCTCCCGCGGTGCTCCGGGAGCATGACAGCATCGAGATTGACGTGGGCGCGTCGGCACTCGTTGCCGGAAACCGCCGGATGCCGCCGGGTGGGACGTACAGGAAGTCGTTGGGGGTTGACCGTCAATCCAGTCGTTGCCGTCGTAGAAGCTTCCAGTCGTCCCGGACAGCACAGAAAAGAAAGCTTCCGGACATCGCTTGCCCGGTGGAAGTGGGGCCCACAGAAGCCCGCCGCCACCGTTCGGGGACATGTCGACGCGGTACAGGCCGTAGTCGCCGTCGGTCTGTTCTTGGTTGGCCAGATAGTGATAGCTCACGAGGCCGCTCGGGGCGCTGTAGTCCGGTGAGTCGGTTGCCGCGCTTGGGCCACACGCGCTGACCTCCGGATCGTCTCGCGATGTATCGCGGCGGTGGGTGGGCGGCGCGGCGACGGTGAGCATCCAGCAGCTCCGGTGCGGTCGTGGCATCGGCCCAGGGTAGAGGCAAAGGCGGCACGCTGCAAGACCATGGCGAGATGAGGGACCTCCGCATCGAGAAATGCTCCTCGATGACGGCCAGAAATAAGGCGCGGCGGAGTTGTTCGCCGAGATCGAGCGCGCCGGCATGCTCCGCGCCGGCGTCCAGTGAGCCACAGTTGTCCGGCGAGATCCGCGATCTGGCGGCGGGCGATGACCGGCGTCCGGCGGCACTGGCACAAGCGGATCGTGCGGGCGGGGGAGAACACTCTTGCGCCCTACCGGAAGAATCCGCCGGACCGGATGATCGCCGACGGCAAGCGCCATCAGTGTTCTTCGATTTCGGCCCGATCTTCGATCAGTGGGAGGCCGACTTCGGCCGCACGTTCATTAACTCGGCGGCGACGCGAGCAAGCACGCCCTGTGCGATGACTTGCCCGCGTCTGGGCCAAGGGGCGTGACTATTTCGACGCCCACCCGACGTGACGGGTGCCGGGATTGTTCCGACCGTCGTCAGGCTCAACCACGCCACCGGGCTGGGAGTTTGGCGGAACGATTGCGGGTCATCTGGTCGGAGAGTTCCCGCACGAGAAGATCGCGGGCGACTCCGGTCGAGTCCTACATCGCCCCGGGGTCAGACAACCCGATGCGGCGCACCGACCGCACCGGGCGTGTCTGCCACTGGATCCCTCGAAGTGCACATGACCGATCCTGATCACTTGGGTTCGGGGAGCTTCCACGAGCTACTCGACATTCACTGACGGCTGACCTGGCGATACGCGTCGGGAGCAAGCCGCTCCGGTTTGTCGGTTCTCGTGCCGAATTCTGCAATCTCGCCGGGCGGGTGACGATCTAGTGTGTAAGGCTCCCCTTCAAGGTGCACCCGCAGAGCCGTATGGCAACTGTTAGTCAGGTAGGAGCAGAGCGAAGTGGTCAACTGAAAGCAAACAGCTAAAATTCTGCGATGATCGCCGCGACGTCATGCTGTTGGCGTCCGGCACACTAGCGAACGGGGTCAGCCAAGCCGAAGAAGCAGTCCTGATCCCGGGAGCTACCAGTCTTCAAGCGGATCAACCCGATCCGTACCCGATCGTCGCCGACCACGTACCCGCGAAAATCGGGATCACTTTCACGACACGATGATGCCGACCCGCACCTGGTCGACTACTCGCAGAACGCGCCAAACCCGCCTCGGACGGGGCCATTCAGGACGGCGTGGAGCAAGAAGCGACCATCGCGCTGCAATGAATCAGACCGACGGCGAACGGCGAAAGTCGTGATCATCGGCAGATCGATGGGCTCCAGCATGGTTAGCCCGGAGAGTCGCCGCAGAGCTGGCCAACAGCCCTGATCCTCCCGGCGACAGAAGGGGACGTCAGGCGTTCGTCTTGATCGCCCGCTTTCGGAGAGCCGCTTGTGCAGCCGAGTACTTCAAGGAGGGCACCTGCGCTCCATCTTGAACTACCGGGTCACCCCGCATTGCGGAGTCTCCTTACGACACGACAGATCGTGATCCCGGTGAGTATGACGAGCTGAGGCGTCTGACCCGCCGGATCGTCCAGTGGAACCTGGTCTCCTCTGCCAACGCGCTGGCGGGCATTGACTACGATCCACGGCCCCCGATGTTCACTGCTGATCCGGTGCCCGGCGAGAACACAACGGTTGTCCCGGCGAACGGGCAGCACGGAGACCGATGCACGACCTATCTCTGTCCCGACCGAGAACCTCCACTCTGGCGCAGGTGTTTCGTGACGTCGGCCTGCCCGACACGCGCCGTGGACAAGGCCGATCACGGTCTTCGTCCTGTCGTCGATGCCGGATACCGTTCGCCACGATCCAACCCGGTGACACCTCGCCCGTATCTCTCCGACGGCGAGAGAGATCCACCGCAACGTTCAGAGTCAGCAGCTGGTCAAGAACCGTCGCGAGAGGTAGCGAGAGAAGGGACTGGATGTCGGTCAGGACCGCCGTGAGCACCGCAGCGGAAAACTACGCCGGGCCATCCGCACAGATCTGCGGGACCGTGTCAGGCCGGCTTCCGGGCAGCTGAAGGACAGGATTGCGGAACGGCGGGCCAGACAGGCGACGCCGCCCGAGCGATCGGCCCGCACCGCCACATTCAGACCAGCGCGGGCACCGGGGCGATCACGCCGTCAGCTCTTCGGAAACCGTCCACAACCGGCGCTGCGCGTCGTTAATAAACTGTGATGCCCGGCTGAAGCGACGACGGATAGCCGCGCTGCTCACCGGAATCCGTCGGGGCCAGTACTGTCCATGATCGCCGGGTCGGTGGCCGCCCGCAATGTGGGCGCTCCATGTCGGCATACGGAACTGACGGCTCCCCAGCTCGTCACAGCCCGACAAAGGTCGGCAGGTTGCCGGGTCAGTTCGGTGCGCGACCGCCGGATGCGCTGCGGCCGCAATGGTTTTTGGTGCCCTGCAGCCGGCGCTGCAGCTCATAGGTGAACAGAGGTTGTGAGCTTGGCCTGCCCGTACGCTCCGACGCCTGGCTGCCGTCCGCTTTTCCCACTGCAGGTCGTCGAAGTTGATCCCGCTCCTGTGGCGAAACGGTGACCCACGCTGACTGGTCACCACGCGGGAACCGAGGACCGCGAGAACGCGGTCGAGCAGCAGGCCGATGAACGCGAAGTGGCTAAATGGTTTGTGCCGAACTGCATCAGGGAAACCGTCTTTGGTCGTCGACTTCGGGGTGAACATCACACCGGCGTTGTTGATGGCAGGTCAGAAGGTGAAATACGTGCTTGGATCGCAGCTCTTCTGCTGCGGTACGGATCGGAAGTCCAGCGATGTAGTCCAGCTCCTGCGCCGCAACGCTGGCGCCGAGGTGCGCCTACCGATAAGGGTTGCGGCGCACCTCGCCCGCTGTCCGGGGTTTCGGACGGCGAACCACGTGGGCGCCATGGCGGCGAGGCGGCGGCAGTTTCGTAGCTGAGGACCGGTGTTGGCTCCGGTGATGACAGCCGTGCGGCGGTTTTGGTCCGGGGATGTTTGCGGTTGTCAGTTCGGCGTGTGACATCTCCTCATTTTGAAGTGTTAACCGGAGCGTGCGCCCCGTTTGGTTACGACTATACGGAACAGCGCGCCCCTTATCG
>ERZ1370068.8113-contig-6992_pt1 | contig 56879 bp, 102 predicted proteins | sample MGYA00561227_ERZ1370068 | MGnify/ENA primary metagenome ERZ1370068 (study PRJEB38410, sample SAMEA6850437) | metagenome | study: Metagenomic assessment of the ecological functions of the soil: analysis of the soil microbiota associated with the... | reverse complement strand
CTCGGTGTGCTTCGTTCAGTTACGTATTGCTACAGTTGTCGTCGACGAAGTAGACGCCGCTGCGGCGCCGCGCGCCAGCATGCATCGAGCTCGCGAGCCGATCTGCTCCGGCGTCCTTCAGGCGCGGGTTGCGGCCATAGAGCGCGGGGATGTCGCAGAACTCGCACAGATAGGGGACAGCCCGAGGAAAACTGCACCGAGCCCAGGGAAGTAGTTCCGCAGATCGATGCGGTCGTAGGCCGGTAGTGGAAACGCCGTCATGTCCAGGCGCGCGTCGGTCGAAAAGACCAGCTGGCGCGGCGGCCGCGCCGTCTGCTCGTCCAGATAGGCGATCAGCGCATCGGTGCCGTCGCCGCATCTCACCCAAATGGAGGATGTCGACCTCCGGGATAGTAGTCCGGGCTGGCCGAGACCGACGGGCCGCCGAGCACGGTCGGCTTACCTCTGGCGGTGGGCGCGCCGGTTGATATCGTCGATGCAGCCGCGCTGCACGTGCATGCCGCTCATCAGCACGGCGTCGGCCCAGGCGAAATCCTCGTCGCGCGCGGCGCGCTGGTTCTCGTCGACGAAGCGCACCTCCCACTCGGCCGGCAGATAGGCCGCGATCAGCAGCAGCCCCTGCGGCGGCATGAAGGCGCTACATTTGGAAACAAGCAGTAGGCGTGCTGGAAGGTGCCGAACGAAGGCGCATAGGCGGGAAACGCAGAGGATGTTGCGCTTGTTGCGCGGCCGATGCGCTAGTCCGTCCCGGTCGTCGCGCTTCGCCTTGCACTGTCACGCCCCCAAGCCTCCCGTCATTCCACCGCGCCGAGATAGGCAGCGGCGCGACCGCCCACAAGTTCCCGCCGTCGGCTTGCACGGTCGTGCATCCCCTGGATATCGCCGCCGTGTTCGATTGACGCAGGCACTTGTCGCAAGCCTGGCCAGCCCCTACTAGGCGAAATGAACGGAGCCGGGCCGCGGCGTATTCCCGATTGCGATGCGCCTGTCTCTGGCCCCGTGTCTGGCGTGCTCATCACGCAGGCGGGATCGTCGTGGCGCGAGACCCACAGTGCATTGCGATACATCCGGCTCTTTCGCCGGCTGAGCGACGAGGAAATCCGACGCCTGGATGCGCAATGCCTGTGGCGGCGCTATGAGGCCAAGCAGGAAATCGTCGGCCATGGTGAGCCCGGCACCGACGATGTACTTCGTGGCCAGCGGGATGCTGCGGGCGCTCATCCGCACCGACGGCGTGCGCGACGTGATCCCCGGCGACATCGGCGGCGGCGAGTTCTTCGGCGAGCTCGCCGCCATCGACAGCCAGCCCCGCTCGGCCAGCGTCGTCGCGCTGACCGGTGCGACACTGCGCGCATGTCGTCGGTGCTGTTCCGCGCGGTGGTGCAGGAGCATGTCGATGTCTGCGGCCAGCTGCTGGCGCTGCTGGCGGCGCGCGTGCTGGGCGCTCGACAAGCGCGTGAGCGAGCTTGCCACGCTCGACGTCAGGCATCGCCTGTTCGCCGAGCTCCTGCGGATCAGCCGGCCGGACGGCGTGGCGCCGGGCCGCGCGCTCGTCTCGCCGCCGCCCTATCACGCCGAAATCGCCGCCCGCATCAGCGCCCGCCGCGAGGCGGTGACGCGCGAATTACGGGCGCTCGAGAGCGCCGGGCTCGTGGAGCAGCGCGCGCGGCGCGCTGGTGCTGACGGACATCCCGGCCTCGTCGCGCTGTTCCAGGATCCGCGTCGCGCGCCCGTCTGACAGCCGCGCCGCTCGCGGTGTGCAAAACGCACATCACCGCAAACGTCGCCGCCCCATCCAGCGAAATGGCTCTGTGCGATAGGGGATGGCCGGTGAAGACATTTCCCGGACCGACGAGTGGACGACGAGGCGACCGAACGCGCATCCGGCGCGCCCGGCGCTCTGCCGTGCCCGCCCGACGCCGGAGTCGACGTGCGGATCCTGAGATCAGTGCGACCAGGGGAGGCAGAAGATGAGTACCAACTGTTCGGTCCACGGCCTGGCCCTCATCGGGCTCCTGGCTCCGCGGCGCAGGCGGCCGACGGCATCACAGGCTCCATCTCGGCGGCGGCCGCTACATGGGCGCCGCCGAGGGTCGTGCCATCCGAGGACTTCAGTCCCCTCATCGGGCGTGAGCGACAGCGACGTTCGCTCAACTACGTCTTCAAGCAGGACGTGCGCGGTGTACTTCGCAGGGCGAAGTCCACGCTCGACAGCGGTCTGCAAGTCGGCGCCCGCGTCGATCTCCGGGGCCAGACCGACACCACGGACCAGATCCGCGACGTCTATGCCTATTTCAGCGGCGGCTTCGGCGAGAAGTCCGCTTCGGCGACACCGTCGAGGCCTATGCCCAGATGTGCTACCTGGTGCCGAGCGCCTCCGCCCTCTTCGGCGCCGACAGCCCCAGCTTCAGCTTCTCGAACGCCGGCATCACGCCACGCCAGCGCCACCAACGGCACCTGCTACGGCATCGACAGCAATTCCGACGAAGGTGGTCTGCTTCAGCCCGACTTTCGCCGGCTTCCAGTTCGCCGCTTCCTTCACGCCGGACAACACGGAAGCACCGCAATACCCTGGACGGCGCCGCCACGCGCCTCGCAACGATCCCGGACAGAATTCGAGAACCTCTCGTTGGCCGGCACCTTCAGCGGGACTTCAATGGCGTCAATCTGGTCCTCGGCAGCGGCACCGCCTACAGCTTCAACAAGGAAGCTGAGATCCCAACAACACCGCCACGATGCCCGCTCTCCACAAGCGGCTACGCCCAGGTGGGATCTCGCCGGCTCCACCTTCGGCGCCCCACCGAGCTGCGCGACGATTTGGCGATACCAGCGCCGACCAGTGGGTCTACGGCGCCGGCGGCACCTACAACTGGGACGCCTCGGACGGTCGGGCTCGGCTGGACCCACGGCGACTACAGAGGCCACTGGCGCCAACGGCGTCGGGCCGTTCAACGCCGACCACGACATCTGCTACGGCTGCCGGCCTCCTACGCGCTCGGGCCGGGCATCCAGGATCGACGGCGTGCTCGAGTATTCCGACTACCACAGCCGCAATACCGCCGCCGGCCCCGGACTATCAGGGCGTCGGCGCCGGCCTCGGGACCGATCACGTTCTGAGCAGAGTCGGGGGCCGGGGCGCGCGGCGTTAGCACTAACGGGGAAAATCGTCCTGTTTCTCCCGATATCGTCTAAAACTCGAGAGATAATTGAGGCAACTTTACCTTTGATTAAGTCTTCCGCTCTCACATCCTGTCCGCCATGAGATTACAGGCGCAAAATATCTTGCGTGAGAGCGGTCGGCGATGATCTGCAGCTGGAATGGTCGATCTGGGCCGCGCGAAGTACGTCTACTCGGTCTTCTGGGTTCGACCTCAGGTGGTGCGACTCCCCCGGCAACTACATCTTCGCCCGCCGCGGCCGCAAGGGTTGGGAAGCGCTCTATATCGGCGAGACCGACAGCCTCCGGATGACCATCAACAAGCGGCACGCGGCCTGGGCCTATTGCCGCAGGCCGCGGCGCCACCCACGTGCTCGTCGCATTTCAATTTGCGCGGGCCGCGCCGCCCGGCAGGTCGAAGAGCAGGCCCTGATTCTTGCCTACGACCCGCCCGGCAACAACCCGAGGGCAGCGGCTCCTACGTCCGGCTCCCCGACTTCCGCAAGAGCGCCTGAGGCGTTAGGAACGCACCGCGACGGTCCGATCGGCGCTCACTTTGAAGGGTCGGCAGCAGCGCCGTAGGCGCCGTCGCCGATCAGCGCCTGGACGACCAGCGCCACCGCCCAGAACACCGGAAACTCCTGCCGCCGCTGGGCGCCGAGAAGAAAAGCCCATTGCCGAATTCCTCGCGGCCATCCCGCTGGTGCCGGTGGTGGCGGCCGACCGCCCGCTCGCCGCCGAGCCCGGACCGCTCGCGCGCGATCAGCTCGAGGCCCATGTGCAGCTGATCCTGACCGACCGCTCGCGCTCAGCGCCGGCCTGAGCGGTGGCGTCGTGAGCCGGCGGATCTGGCGCTTCGTCGATCCGGCAGCCGGCTCGATTACCTCCTGGCCGGCTTCGGCTGGGGCAACATGCCCGCGCATCTCGTGGAGGAGCACATCGCCGCCGGCCGCCTGCAGCGCCTCGAGCTCAAGGAAAACAACGGCCGCCTCGTCAGCCTCCCCATCCACGTCGTCCACGAGCGCGGCCGTCCCCCGGCTGCCGCCGGCCGCTGGCTGCTCGACGTTGCGCCGGCGGCTGCCGCAGCGAGAAGGATAGGATCCTGCGCTGCAGGACAAACCTGGCAACACCTCTCACTATCCGGGGCGCTCGCCAAAACCGCGTCGACCTCGTGGAGATCTGCTTTGCTCAGCCCGTGTCGACGATCGCCGTCTTCGTCTGCGCCATGGATCGGCTCCTGGTGGCCAAGCACTCCAGTGCCGTCGCTCACCCCGCCGGTCCCCATCGTCATCACGTCAGCTTGCCACCCGGTTCGCCGGCGGGCTCTCTTCCTCCGCCGGCGCTGTACATCGAGCGCGCGGGCTGGGCCTGGGCAGCGCCGGCGGCCAGCAAAATCGCCGCCATAGATCCACGCGGCTCTTACTGGCCAACGTGCCTGACGCATCGTCCTGTATCACCGCGTCGGCGTCGCCGGCGGCTCACCAGAATCAGCGCCATCACCAGGATGTCGGCCCCGATCTTGACCTCGATCCAGGCGTCAGCGCAGCGAGATCGATGCCAGCGCCAGATCCGTCGTCGTCGCCATAGATGACGTAGGCGGCGCCGGAATAGGGCCGAGCATCGTGGCCGAGACCATCGACATTGGGCGCGCCGATCAGCACTCGTCGAAACCGTCTCCGTTGATGTCGCCCGCCGAACTGACGGAGGAGCCCGGATTCCCCATGCCTCCTTCCCCGTATATGGCGAAGCCCTGGTCGAGTCATGACGCCGAGATCGGCAAGGAGAACGGGAAGCTGGTCGGTCCGAACGACGTAGCTGTCTCCGGCGTTGCGTAAACTCGGCGAAGAAGCCGTCTGGCGCGCCGGGCCCCGGGTCGTGCGTCAGATCCGTCGCCGTTCACATCGCCGGCCGACTTCAGGGAGAACCCCGGCGCACGCCATCGCCGCCGCCGACGCCGCGAATGGTGAAGCCCTGGCCGGGATCGATATCGTCGACGTCGACGTCTGCGAATCCGTCGGCCTGCCGAAGATGACGTAGACGGCCCCGATGTTAACATTCTCACAACCGAAGCCGAAATCCGCGACGTTGCTGCCGACCATCACATCGTCCAGATCCATCGCCGTTGATGTGCATGCCGGCGGAGGCAATCTCCCCTTTGTCTGCGGAGAGCAGGGTCGGGTCCGCGCCGCTGATGCTGAAGCCTCTGGTCCGGCAGGGGAGTGCAGTGCGGTCGATGCTCGGCGGCAGGCCATCGGCCGAACCGAACACAACGTAGCTCAGCGAGGCGCCGGTGCCGACGATGACGTCGTCATAGCCGTCGGCGTTGACGTCGCCCGCCGCGGCCACCGCCGAGAGCGGCCCCAGCTGGTGACCACGCCAGTCAGCGCTGCCAAAGGTCGCTGAGGTCGATATCGGCGAAGCCGCCCGCATTGCCGAGCGACCAGATAGGCGGCGCTCGACAGCTCGGTATGGGCGGCGACCAGCGCGTCGTCCAACCCATCGCCGTTGAAGCGTCGCCGGCCGAGCTGACCGATGTGCCGACGAAAATGCCGTTGCCGCTGATCGTGAACCCCCTGATCCGGCGACAGGGGCGCCGAGATCGACAGTTGTTGCCGAACCTGGCGGCAGAGCCGAACAGCACATAGGCAGCGCCGCCGCCGAGGCCGCGCGCACCAATGATGACGCCGTCGAACCCGTCGGCGTTGACGTCGCCGGCCGAGCTCACGGAGAAACCGTGTGGCTGCATCGGCGCCCGTGATGATGCTGCCTTGCCGCGCTCGAGGCGCCGCCAGGTCCACGAACCTCAGGGGTTCCGCAGCGACGTCGATCACGTCGATGGTGAACGTCGCATCGTTGACCCGCAGGCCATCGGAAGGCCCGCACCAGCGATCGTGTGACTCTCCGCCGCCTCGAAGTTGATGCCGCCGTTCACCCGCACGACTCCCGCTTGATCGATCGCGAACAGGCCGCCGTCGCTGTCGGTGAGGGAATAGGATATCGCATCGCCGTCGGGATCCGCGGCAAAGGCGATGATGCCGACGGCGGTGCCGAAGGCCGCGTTCTCGACCACCTGGTTGGCGCCGGGATCGGGGTCGACCGATCGCCGTCGGACTGTTCGGCGAGTGGCCCGACGGCGTCCAGGAAGCTCAGCTGCTCGATGCCCGTCAGAACATCGACGCCGTCGTCCCGTCGAGCGGCTGCAGATCCCTGACGATGTAGCCGTTGCTGGTCGCGGTGATCTCATAGTCCGCGATCAGGCGGAGATAGGAGCCCGTATCGGTCCCATCGCCGCCGACCAGCAGATCGCTGCCGGCGCCGCCGGCCAGGTATCATCGCCGACGCCGCCCTCCGGACGATCCTGCCATCGTTTCCGGAGAGACTGTCCACGCCCTCGCCGCCGATGAGGCTGTCGTTGTTCAGCGCCGCCGCCGGGCGTGTCTTCCTCGGTGCCGCCGTCAAGGCGGTCGCGCCCATTGCCGCCTTCGAGCAAATCCCTAGTTTGGCCCCGAACAGCGTATGCGTTTCCCGCTGCCGCCGACGAGATAGTCGTCATGCATCCCGCCATCGAGGCTGTCGTTGCCGTCCTCTCCATAGAGATAGTCGTAGTTCTCGTCGCCGAACAGCGTATCGGCCCCGCTCCCGCCCAGCAGGGTGTCGAACTCGAGGCCCCCGACGAGCCGGTCGCTCCCGTCGCCGCCTGCGAGAGAGTCCGAACCGCGGTCGCCGCTCAGCCGGTCGCCGCCGGCTCGCCCGAGAGCGTGTCCTCGTCGGCGCCGCCCGACAGAATGTCGCTTCCGCCATCGCCCGACAGCGTGTCCGCGCCGTCGTCGCCGGAGAGAATGTCCCTGCCGTTGCCGCCCGACAGACTGTCGTCGCCGGCGCCCCCTCGGAATGTTTGATTGGTGCTTGCGCCGATGACCGTGTCGTCGCCATCCCCGGCATTGACGACCCGGACTCGCCGTCAGGGCCGTGACGAAACTGTCGAGCGCATTCAGGAACGTGACCCGCTTCTCCAAGGTGTCGGGATCGTCGGCGTCGTCGACGACGTCGAGATTGTCGATCGCATGCTGCCGCCGAACGCGAAGTTGCCGACCGCCTTGCCGGCGATGGTCAGATTGTCGAGTTCCTCGATGCGGATGTTCTGCAGGACGACCCGCGTATCGCCGATGCCCTCGAGAGGCGATGGCGACATCGGCCCCTCGCTGGGTCAGGATCATGTTGTCCGCTGTCAGCCCGACGCCGACGAACCTGACACGATCGAGGCTCCGCCATGACCGCGGACGACGGGTTCAATCCCGGGCCGATCCCGCCGAAGCTGGCGATGACGATCGTATCGCCGCGATGAACCGTGAATGTGACGTTGCCGCCGCTGCCGTCGGGCATCGCGCTGGCCTCCCTCGCCGCAATCCTTGGGCACCGACCCGGGACTCACCGCAGTTGCCCAGGCTGCCGGCGCGCCCAAGCATGCCTCCGCCCGACACGGCATGATGCTTTCTGGGCAAAGCCTTCTTCGTTATCGTTCAGTCTAGCAAGGTCAACTACGACCCACCAGTTGCGGAATTCCTTAAGGCTCGCCGCGCTTCATACGCCTCCACATGACACACTGCCATGCGCAGCAGCGGCGTCGCCACGCCCAGCGCCCGCGCCCGGCGCAGCAGGTCGCCGAGGATGTGGTCGCCCTCGGTCTGCCCGCTGCGCTCGATGTCGCGCAGCATCGGGGCCGTGAATGTCGATCCGCGCTCGGTCAGCAGCCCCTGCGTTCGCGCCAGGAACGGCGCGCGCGGCGCGTGCCCGGCCGCCGTCGCCACGGCGGTGCATTCGGCGACGAATTCGCCCATCAGCGCCTCGCCCTCGCTGGTCGCCATGATGGCGCCGACCGGCGCGCGCATCAGGCAGGTCATGCCCGCCAGCGACGCCAGCAAGACGAACTTCTCCCACATCTCCAGCACGATCTGGTCGCTGAGCGCGGAATCGAAGCGGGCCTTCGCCAAGAGCGCCGCGAGGGTCGTGACGCGCACACTGCGCTGGCCGTCGCGCTCGCCGAAGACGACGCGATGGAGCTTGTTCAAGTGCTCGATGCGACCGCCGGCGCCGATCGTGGCGGCGATCTGCGCCAGCCCGCCCAGCACGCGCGCGGCGCCGAAGCGGCGGTCGAGGCGGTCGAGATGGCTGAGGCCGTTGAGCACGGGCAGCACGGCGCTCTCGGCGCCTATCGCCGGCGCGATGCTGTCCATGGCGCTCTCGAGGTCGTAGGCCTTGCAGCACAGCAGCACGATGTCGTAGGGCGCCAGCGGCTCCCCGCCCGCGCGATCTGCACGCGCACGGTCGCATCGCCGCACGGGCTCTTGATCACCAGCCCGTCGGCCGCCAGTTCCGCCGCCCGCCGTTCGCGCACGAGGAAGGTGACGTCGCCGCCCGCTTCCACGAGCCGGCCGCCGAAATACCCGCCGACTCCGCCGGCGCCGAGGACGAGAATTTTCAAGATCTGCCTCTCGCAGGATGATATGAAAAATCGGGGCCGAAGTCACATGACGCTGCTCAGTCTGGCGACCCTGCGCGCTTCCGCCCAGGCCGCCATCGAGAACATCGCCTCCAGCCCCGGTTCCTTCAAATCCTTGCCGTCCGCGCCCCACAGGCAGGTCAGCCGCGCGTAGTTGTCGAGATCGCCCGCGACCAGGCGGGTCATCGTGATCGCCTGCCCGTCGTCCCAGCGGAAGCGCAGCACCTGCCCCTCGCCCGGCGGTGACGGCACCTCGACCCGGCCGGTCGCCCTCACCGTGTGCCCGCCGACCTGGCGCTCGGGGCTGAGGTGGTCGCCCTCCTCGGCGATCTTCGCCGTGCCGGCATAGGAAGCGCCGCCGTCCGGCCCGCGGCCGACGAGCGCATACTCGCCGGCGACGAACGACATCAGGACCGATGCATCGCTCTCGTCGGCCATCGCCGGCCCCGCCGCCAGCGCCGCGATCGCCGCGGCAACGGCCAGCGCCGTCCGGGCGGCCGTATCGCGCCGAGGCCCAGAGAAGTCAGCCACCCCGTCCTCCCTCGCCGAATGCGACCGGCCGCCGCATCCGCGCCAGCTTCCCGTCCATACAATACCGTGCCATAGCTGCGCAAAGAACATCGCCGCACGCTGGGAAAATCGGTGACCTTGACGGGTGGTTGCGCCGGGACCGAGCGCGTATTTCGAAAGATCACTCCGACCCCACATTTCGGCTCATTCATTTGCGAGTGACACGTTCATTTCAAAGACATCGCCGCCAAGTGCTGCCGCGATACTGACGACGATGGCGGTCCATAGTGCTCGGTCAGCTTGGCAGGCCCGCGATGTTTGCCCCGTCAGCTCCAACAGCGGAAACGCCCACTTCGCATAGTTAGGGGCGAAACGATAAAACAGTAATGCGAAGAAGAGAGGACAAATGTGTGCAGCCGTCTCGACTATCGGATGAACCGACGCCGGTGAAACGCTGAACCAGCGGTTGTCTACCTTACCGTAATAAGCCAAAATGCCAACAGCCACCCAGAGACAAACAAGCCTAAATCGTGAGATGTTTGGGTCTATGCAGAAATCCACGTGATGTGGCGCGAGATCTAGTAAACTCTTGTATTTTCGCAAACACGGCGTTGGTCCGAGTGTCATCGTCGCCTTGCACACTCACATTGCTTTATTATTTTCTGTGGGAGCGGAGGCTGGATTCACGAGGAAATTGAGAAGCGCTGGTTTTGTGAAATCGAGCAACAAGGGAGAAACTGTTCTTCGGCTTGAAGCCGCGTCGAGTCTCGTAGCGTTGAATGAACTCAAGAACACGAGGAATTTATTCGATCCGGCAGATTATCCGCTTCCAAGATCGATTTCTCGTCGGAAATGCGTACGTCACCGCCGGCACCCACTGCGCAGTCATCGTGATGCAAAGGGGATCTGAGCGTGCCTTTCCGATCCTCAACGAGTTTGTGGCTTGTCGCCGGGGCCATGGCACTATGTCGCGGACCTCGATTTCGGCCGCCTCAAGAACTTTCTCGTTGAGCATCTGTTGTACCGGCTTTGCAAAATCGTCAGGTGCAAACATTGCCCGGTTGCGAACAAGGGGACGGGTTCGTACGGTAAGAAGTCCAGACGTTAGTCCCGATGGAGTGCGACCTGCGGAAGCGGCGGGTGCCGTTTCTGCTGTTTGGTTCGGCGCTCCATAATCCGTTCCCAGGAATTTACGCGGGCGACGAGTCCGGTTACCAGAGGTCTGCCGGTTTGCGACAATATCGATCGGTCGAGGACAGTGTGATTCGGGGTCCTTGCGAGTCACTGGTGCGTAGGAGAATTGGGTGCTGGCGTCCCGTGTTTGCCGCCGCATGTCCAGCCTACCGTGTGTCCGGTCGGCCAATAGTGCCGTCCTTCTGAGCGGCGATGCCGTGGTCAATCAACGCGCTGTTAGTCTTCGCCCGCCGCGCCTCGTTGCGCTCTCGACGACGCACCGCCCAACGGCTGCGTGGCTATACTGAGCGCTCGCGCCCGTCGTAGCAGTTCGGCGAGGATGTGATCGCCTCCGGTCGCTCCGCCGCGCTCGATGTCGCGCAGGATCCGAGGCCCGTGAGCGATCGGTCGCGTTCGGTAAGCAATGCCTGCACTCGCGCTAAGAACAGTGCGCGCGGTGGATGCCCGGCCGCGTGCCACCGCGGCGCGTTCAAGCGGTGGGGCGATTGTGCTAGTCGGGTTTCGTTCCCGGTTCTTGACGCACGTACCATATGTTCGTATAATGTTTCAATCGGTGGAGAACCGCTTTTCACCGGTTCAGTCTTTGACATCGTGTATCGGACAATAGCCAACGCTGCTGCAAACCAGCGTCCGTGGCGTTGGGGCTCGCCTCACCAGCAGCAGCGGCCGTGAGCACGGAGCACGCTTGCTCTTACGCAGAATACAATAGCTTTGAATTGCGAGTCTTGATGTTAGACCCTCCCCAGGGTGAACGATACCAATGTACACCTGAGCGACGGAGCAGGCCCGCGCCCAACGGGTTCCGCTTGGCATGGGGTCCTTCGTTCGGTTTTGCCACGCCCGTGCCTAGCGGCCGCCTCGCGGGGACTGTCACGGAGGAAACAGAGGGGCGGCGCCATTCGCCCCGTCGCATTGCCTCACGTGGCGAACCCGCTGGGCTGGTCATCGCTCAATTTCGGATGGGACGGTGATCGCCGGACCAGCCAGTCGCCGCACCCCGTTGCCGTCCAGCCGCTCCGCCCTACTGTGCGCGCCGTCGACGATGGGGTGAGACATGATGACGATCGCGATCCTCGGCATCTTCTTTGTCGTGGCCATGGGCGCCGGCCTCTATGTGGCGGGGCGCGTGCCGGCACGGCCAGCTGGGTGCTGGGCATCGCCGGCGTCGCTCGGCATGTCGGGCAGGCTGTTCGTCTCCGCCCGCGGCGTCCATGCCCCGGTCGGCTACTGGGGCGGCCTGGTCTTATTCGCCATCGCCCTGCGATCGTCTTCTATCTCGTGAAGCTGGCCCTCGACGAGGCCGAGAAGCACCGGGACTGAGCCGCCGCCACCCTCAATCGATCTGCAGCAGCAGCGCCTTCAGATAGGCCGACTCCGGCAGGAAGGGATGGACCGGATGGTCGGCCCGGCCCAGGCGCGCAGGATGCGGCCGGAGCGGGCGGCCTCGCCGAGCCGCGCGCCACCTGCTCGCCGAAGTTCTCGACGGTCATATGGTGGGAGCAGGAAGCGATGAAGAGGAAGCCGCCCGGCTTCACCAGGGCGGCCGCCAGCCGGGCCGGCTTGCGATAGCCGCGCGGCCGCCTGGTTCAGCTCCTTCTTCGACTTCACGAAGGCCGGCGGATCGGCGACCACGATGTCGAAACGCTCGTGCCCTGGCCGTGCGAGCTTCTCGAGCGTGCCGAAGGCCCTCGCCGCGTTCAGTCCGGCAGCGCGCCGCTCGACCCCGTTGAGCGCCGCCGGGCAGCCGCCGCCAGCGCCAGCGCTCGCCCGAACGGTCGACGCCCAGCACCGGCCAGCAGCCCCGCCGACGGCCGCCGCTTGCAGCGCGAAGCCGCCGGTGTAGCGGTAGAGGTCGAGCACGCGGGCGCCGCCCGCCAAGCCGCGCCACGCTCGCCCGGTTCTCGCGCTGGTCGAAGAACCAGCCGGTCTTCTGCCCCCTCGCCGACGTCGGCCAGGAAGCGCACACCGTTCTCGACCAGCTCGACCGGCCCCTCGGGCGCCCGCCCTTGGCCCAGCGGTCATAGCGCTCCAGCCCCTCCAGGGTGCGCGCGCGCTGTCGTTGCGCAGCACTCACCGCCGCTCGGCCGCAGCACCTGGTCGAGCGCGCGCCAGCGGCTCGGGCAACAGCAGCTCCATCCCGGCCGTGTTCGACCTGCACGACCAACCGGTCGCCGTAGCGATCGATCACCAGGCCGGCAGGTCGTCGGCCTCGGCATGGACCAGCCGATAGAACGGCTCCCCCGAACAGCCGATCGCGCAGCTCTGCGCCACGCTCAGCCGCTCGGCCGGGACACTGGTCGATCGATCGCAGCCGCGGGATCGCGGGAGAGGAGCCGCCCGCGATCAGCGAATGCGGGTTGAACATGAAGGTGCCGAGGGCGCGGCCGTCATGGAGGCGGCGACGGTGACCAGGCTCCCCGGCGCCAGCGACTTGGCCCAGCGTCTCCATGGTGACTTCGTTGGAGAGACCCAGGGATGGCCGGAACCACGCGTCGTGCTCGCCGCCCTTGAAGCTGCACGGTCGGCCGTGCCGCCGCCGCTGTCGCCGCTGCCTTGTCGTTCATGGCGGGCGACCCTAGAGGCTTCAGTCGCCGACGCGCTACCCCTTCGCGCCGGCTGTCAGCGCCGCCCGGACCCGCTGGCGTGACGGCGATGACCGCCACCCCGCTCGTCATATCCGTAAGCTTCACCTCGTGCCCCATGGCCTGCAGCTGCGCGCGATCGAACGCTTCAGGGCCGTGCCCTTCTCAGTTCGGTGGCGCCGTTGCGGTTGCCGAAGTTCGGCAGGTCGGCCGCCGCCTGCGGATCAGGCCCCAGTCGAGCGCCGCGATCAACGTCTTCGCCACGTACCGGAGATGATCGAGGCACCGCCGGGCGAGCCGACCACCAGCACGAGACCGCCCCTGCCGGTCGAACACCATGGTGGGCGCCATCGAGCTGCGCGGCCGCTTGCCAGGCTCGCACCCGGTTGGCCACCGGCTGCCCATCGCGCTCCGGCGAACGAGAGAAGTCGGTCAGCTCGTTGTTGAGCAGGAAGCCGTCGACGAACAGCCGCGAGCCGAACGGCCCCTCGATGGTGGTAGTGAAGCTGACCGCATTGCCCTCGCCATCGACGATGCTGATCCTGGCTGGTCGACACCGGCTCGACCTGCGGCAGGAGCGGCCCAGCCGCTCTGCTGCTTCAGCGTCCCCGGCCGTCGCCCTTGCCGAGATCGTGATCGGTCTGGATAAGCTGCGAGCGCTCCTGCAGATAGGTCTCCGCCCAGCAGCTGCGCCGTCGGCACCGCGAGCTTGTCGGGATCGGCGACATAGCGATCGCGATCGGCGAAGGCGAGCCGCCCGGCCTCGGCAATGAGATGACGGCCGGCACGCTCTCCGGCGCCATGGCCTCGAGATCGAAGCGCTCGAGCAGCCGCACGCATCTGCAACACCGCGATACCGCCGGAGGACGGCGGCGCCATGCTGCAGACCTTCCACTGCCGATAGGACGCGCACACGGGCTCGTCGCACCTTGGCCTCGTAGCCGGCCAGATCGGCCTGCGTCATGCGCGCCGGACTGCACGGGCGACTGCGTTACCGCCGCCACGATGTCATCGGCGATGCGTCCGCGGTAGAGCGCATCAGCGCCACCATCCTTCGCGATCGGCCGCAACGTCTCCGCCAGCGCTGGATTACGCAGCAATGGTTCCGACCGGCATCGGCGCTCCATCGGCCTCATAGAAGTAAGCGGCCGCCGCCGGGATCCGCTTCAGAGGCTCATCGTCGGCGAGTTCCTCGCGCAGCCGCGGCGAGGATCCGGGGAGCTCCTCGCTCCCGCCAGCTTGATCGCCGGCTCGAACAGTTGCGCCCATGGCAGGTGCCCATGCTCCGCGATGCACCCGCTCCGAGCATGCGCACCGCCCCGGGCACGCCGACCGATAGGCCGCCGACGACCGCCTCCTCGAACTCCATGCGGCGTGCCGTCGGGATGCAGGAACTATCTCGGGCGTCGCCGCGGCAGGCGCCGTCTCGCGCCCATCATACGCCGTGAGCGTCTGGCTCTTGCCGTCGAAGGAGGCAGGAACCGCCGCCGCCGATACCGGAGGACTGAGGGCTCCACCAGCGCCAACACCATCTGCACGGCGACCGCGGCGTCGACCGCATTGCCGCCCTGGCGCAGGATGTCGAGCCCGGCCTGCGCCGCCAGCGGATTGGCGGCGACGACCATCTGGTGGGGGCATGAACGGCCGGCGCGTACCGGCTGATCGGCCGACGCGGCAGCCGCGAGGCCGATGCCGCACACGACCACGAGCGCGCGCAGCGCCCGGTTTCATCCAGTTAATGACCATCACGAAGTAATCTATAGGCTATTGAAAGGCTGTTGTGCACTGCACAGATTGAGTCGTAAGCTTGACCGACCAGCGCGGCAGAGAGGTGCGCCATGAGCACGGAGAAGCGGAGCCAGCGGATCACCGTGCCGGAACTGGCGGGCCCGCAAGGGCGGGCGAGCACGATCGTCTGCCTCACCGCCTATACGACGCCGATGGCGCAGCGCGCTCGATCCCATCGTGGACCTGCTGCTGGTCGGCGATTCCCTGCGGCATGGTGATCTACGGCTTCGAGAGCCACGCTGCCGGTCACCCTCGACATGATGATCGCCCACGGCGCCGCCGTCCGCCGCGGGTCAGCAAGCATGCCTGCCTGGTGGTCGACATGCCGTTCGGCAGCTATCAGGAATCGCCGCCGCAGCCGTTTCGCGCCGCAGCGCGGATCATGGCGGAGACCGGCTGCTCGGCCGTCAAGCTCGAAGGCGGCGCGCGAGATGGCCGAGACCATTGCCTATCTGACCGAGCCGCGGCATTCCCGTCATGGGCCATGTCGGCCTGATGCCGCAGGCGGTGCACACGCCTCGGCGGCTATCGCGCGCGCGGCGCGCGACCGAGAGCGCAGGGACGATGACATCGTCGAAGATGCCGAAGCGATCGCCGCCGCCGGCGCCTTCTCCCTGGTGATCGAAGGCACCGGTCGGAGCCGGTGGCGCAGCGCCATCACGCAGCGCGTGGCGATCCCCACCATCGGCATCGGCGCCTCGCCGGCCTGCGACGGCCGGGTGCTGGTGATCGACGACGTCATCGGCATGTTCGGCGACTTCACGCCGCAGCTTCGTGCGCCGCTATGCCGAGATCGGCGACCGCGATCGCCAGGCCGCCAGCGCGCTATGCCGCCGACGTCCGCGCCCGCCGCTTTCCCGGTCCGGAGAACTGCTTCGGCTTCGGCCCCACTGTGCTCGCCCGCGCCAAAAGTAACATCCCCTTCGTTCTCGGACTGCCGCTAGAGGTCGGCGGCGCATGAGCCATTCCATCGTCATCTGCCGGGCGTGAGCGAATTGCGCGCCCGCGTCGCCGCATGGCGCCAGGCCGGCAAACCATCGGGCTCGTGCCGACCATGGGCGCGCACTGCATGAGGGCCATCTTGCACTCGTGCGCCGCGCCCAGGCCGACAACCGCCGCTGCATCGTCACGCTCTTCGTCAACCCGACCCAGTTCGGTCCGACGGAAGATCTGGCGGCCTATCCGCGCAACGAGACCGTCGATCGCGACAAGCTGGCGGCGCTCGGCGTCGACGTCCTTCTTCGCGCCGGACGTCGGCGAGATGTACGCGCCCGGGCGCGGCCACTCACCGTCACCGTCGCGCCTTGACCAGCCATCTCTGCGGGCCGCTTTCGGCCCGGGCATTTCGCCGGTGTCGCCACCATCGTCACCAAGCTGCTGTTGCAATCGCTGCCCGATGCGGCTTATTTCGGCGAGAAGGACTACCAGCAGTTGCAGGTCATCCGCCGGGTGACGCGCGATCTCGATATCCCGCGCGCATCGTCGGCGTGCCAACCGTGCGCGACGCCGACGGCCTCGCTGCTGTCATCGCCGCAACGCCTACCTGTCGCCGGAATGAGGCGGGCTGCCGCGATGGCCCTGCCGCACACGCTCCAGCGCCATCGCCGAGCGATTGGTGCGGTCTCCGAAGGACGCGTGGCCCAGCAGCAGACCGCCTGGGGCCGCGATCAGCGCTGAGCGCGGCAGGCTTCAGCAAAGATCGACTATGTCGATGTCTGGCGCGACGCAGAATCTCTGCAGCCGATCGCCGAAGTGAGGCAGCCCGCGCCGCGTGTTCGCCGCCGCCTGGATGGGCCGCACCGCGATTGATCGATAACGTCCCGGAAATTCAGCCCTGATTAACCGAGGTCGGGCGATCGGCTGGATGAACTGGGGCTCGATGTCCCAGGGAAGAGGATCCAGGTATCCCTGGCTGACCTCGGTGATGTACGTGTCAACGAGCGGCCGGCCGGCCGGCTTGGCGTAGACGGTGGCGAAATGCGCCTTGGGCAGCATGTCGCGCACGGCGCATTCGTCCGTCAAGTCCGTATCGACGAGATTCATCGATGATGAGCCAGCCGGCCCCGTCGCCGGCGACGCCTTTGAGTATGTTGATCTGGCCCTGGTCGCGATCATCGTAGCTGGCGATGCGACGGTATCGATCAGCCGCACTTCGAGCTCGCGGGCAACGATCGCCGCCGGCACGAGGCCGCCGCGGGTGATGGCGACGATGCCCCTTCCACGGCCCCTTCTCGATCAGGCGCCACGCCAGCGCCTTGGCGTGCGATGCAGCTCTTCCCAGGTGACCGGAAAGTTCTTCTGAAACTGACCCGCGCTCACGGCGCCCTCCCCACGATATGCGTGCGGGAGAGTCAGTTCAGCCCAGCCCTCGGGTGGACCGCAACGGTAAAGCGTCAGACGTTCTGGTCAGGAGCGCTGGTGAGCCAGCAGCCATTGATGCGCCAGCTGCCGTCGGGCTGGCGTTGCATCTCGTAGATGGCCAGAGCGGGCTTGCCGTCGGGGCCGACAACATAGACCCTCCTGCAGCAACCTTCCGTTCTCGACCTTGAGGTCGCGGAACTCGACCTGGCGGGGATGGTAGACGGCTGGATAGCCCGTCTTCACCATCTCCAGGAAGACCTCGGGATTGATGAACTCCTCCTGGATGGTGGGCGATGCATAGCCGTAGGCGGTCGGCCCATCATCCTTCTGGAATGCCGCCATCTGGGATTGGATGACTTGGCGGATCGCCGCCCTGATCGGCGTCGCTCGTCTGCGCCACCGCCGGTCCGACCGCGAAGACCACGAGAACGGTGAAGATGCCCAGCAGTCGAACCAGCGCGCGCATGGCCGAACCTCCGCGACAGATGCCTGACCCGACCATCACTATACGCCGCGTGCCGCGCTTTGGTTGCAGTGCCGTCGCCGCATTTCCCGCGCCGCAGAACGACAAGGCCGGCGCCGCGATGGCGGCGCCGGCCTGTCCAAGAGACATAGGCGTTCGAGGTTGATCAGCGGATGTAGAGGCGTATCTCGTTCACGCGTCGGTCGGCTGACCGGTCCAAGTCATCATGCTAACACGCTCCGGCCCGATCCCCAAGGCGGACAGCGACTTCATCACGGCCTGCGGCTTCGGCATGGGCCTGATTGGTCAGCTCGGCCAACTCATCGGCAGTGCCGGCCTGGGGCGTTACGGCGACGAGATCGAAGGCCAGGTTCGGTTTGCGCGCGACCGCGCGTTTGACCGCCTCGGCTAACGTCTTCTCGTAGTCGATACTGGATTCGGTGAAGCGGATGCACCACATAGGGCCGGCCGGTCGCCAAGCCGGAACCGGGCGGATGAACGTCGGGCCGCGCCGCCTGCGGTTCTCGCGACGGTGCCGGCTCAGGAGCTGCCGCAGTCCGCGGCGCCTCGGTTGCCGGCGCCGCCGGCGCTGGTTCGGACGCCGCCTGCGGTTCGGCCGGCCGGTGTCGAGGGCGCCGCCGGAGGTGTTGAATTGTCCGCTGTCGTAGCGGGCGGTGTTGCATCCCCGACGCTGTCGCATCCGTTGCATCCGGCTCCGGTTCCGCGGTCGCCGCCGAGGTGTCGAATTGTCCGCTGTCGTAGCGGGCGGTGTTGCATCCCGGACGCTGTCGCATCCGTAGCATTCGGCCCGGTCCCGCGGTCGCTGCCGCCGCGGGATCTGTTTGCCGCCGGCTGTCCAGCGGAATCCGAACTGGCCGTTGCCGACCGACTGGCGTCCGCCGTCGCCACTTGGACTTGGGGCGACGGCTCCGCAGCAGCCCGGAAGGCCTGCGACGGCCATGACTGCCGCCACCAGCCACATCAGCTTCGACAAGCGATCGGGGCGAACTACTCGGGCCGCGCCGCGCAGCGGTTGTTCAGCCGATTGCATCCACCCTTCCCATCAGAAAGGCCGCCCTCTCCCCAACTGCGGCGGCCGTGTTTCCAGGCATCCTAGACAGCACATTGCGCCCTAACAAGGGCATCGCGCCAGTGTCGAACGCTCACTGCGACAATATCAGCCGCCAGCGGCCGTCCTTTGCTATCACTTCCGGCATTGTGTAGGGTCCGCCGCCTGAATTTCGGCCGCTGCGACGACAGTCACAAAGCGCCCGTAGCTCAACTGGATAGAGCACCAGACTACGGATCTGGGGGTTGGGAGTTCAGATCTCTCCGGGCGCGCCAATCCACTCTGCGCGACATCTTCGAACCGAGGATCTCTCCGAGAGATCGCCACTGGGTACGATGTCGCCATCCCTGTCCCGATTCAACAGAGATGGCGCCATGATCTGATGCCGCAGACGTTTCGCACCGGAGTGCGCGGACTCGATGGCGCCAGATTTCACCAAGGTGGGAATAGCGGTGTTCATCCGTCCCCTAGCTGACCTGGGCGAAAAGGCCCCGCCGGTATGAATGAACCGCCGGGGCCATCGGATCGTCGACCTCCGCCTCGCGATGAAGACTGGTCCGGATCTGCCGCGCTACATGATGCCAGCGTCGACGTCAGACGTCGATCCCAGAAGTGCCGACGCTTCCGCTGGCGCTGCCGTTGCCGCCGATGATCGTTGTCGTCGAGGCTCACGGCACCGACCCGCTGCCCGCGCCGCCGACATTATCGTCGGTGGTTTGGCCTGCTGCTCATCCCCGTACCGGAACTGCCGGAGTCCGTTATCCGAGCGACGTCAGCTTGAGGTCCCGGTATCACCGCCGGCGCCAGTGCCGCGCCCATTTCGGCTCGCCGTACCAGTAGGGTGCCGGCGGCGGGTTCAGCAGCAGCGCCGGTAGCAGTTGTCGTCGCGGCCGGCGTGGGAGACCGTGATCGCCGGGTTCACGGATGCTGAGGCGGCCGACGTGTTGTTATCGGTTGGGCATTGAGGCGGCACTCCCAGTCCGCTTGCGCTCGCCGATGTGCCCGGCCCGCTGCTGTTAGCCGTGGCGTCACCGTTGGCGAAGGCATTCGTGCTGGAAGTTCTCCCGGTCGTGTCGACGGAGCCGTCCGAGTTGGCATCGATATGCACGGAAGCCGACGCCGAACCGTCGCCGGCCGAAGTCGCCGACAAGTCGATATGCGCCGATGACGATGCCGAGGCGGAACCATCGGCTCCGGTGCTGGCGCTCGTGCCGGAGGTGTCGACTGCGACCGTCCCGGTCATCGCGCAGTGCCCGTCGTCACTGTCTCCACCCGTCGCCGTCAGCCGTGGACTCCGCCGCGGCGGACGTGCCGTCCGAGGTCGCCGCGGACGCGCCATCACCGAACGCATGGCCCGTGGCGGAGCCCGTCGCCGGTCGACGTGCCGCTCACGCTGGCGGCGGCGGTCGTGCTGCCGTCCTCGCTCGATGTTTGCGCGACCGCCGCGCCCGACGCCGAAAGCCTCCGTTCCGCTGGTGGTGAGTTGCGCATTGGCGGTCACGCCGCCATCGCTATCGAAGTGCGCATCGGTTGCGCTGTCGGCGGTCGAGGTGACAGGCGCAACATCGCCGCCAGTGGCCCCAGCATGGGTCGAGGCGGAGAGTCGGCGGTATTGCCGCTCGCGTCCTTCGCTGTGACCGCTGGCGCTGCCGTTGACGGAGAGCGGTCGCACCGGCGCCGTCCGCCGTCGCATCGGAATGCAGACGAGGAACTCATGGCGCCGCCGCCGGCGTCGAATGGCTTTCCGAATGCCCGCTGGCGGAAGCGGCGAGCGCCGCCGTCGAATTCAACGTCATCCGGCGCCGCCGCCAGCAATAGCGCAAAGGCGCTGGTCGAACGATCAGTCCCCCCGCGAAACGAGGTTTCTGCATTATGTCCTCTAAGGTTCGCGAAACGTGATTCTTGCTGCGCGTTCGAATGCAGCTTCTGCTTCAATAAAGGTGGAGACAAACAATCGCCGTCGCTGTGTTAGCAGTATGACATCGATGCGCGCGTGCTTTCTTCCGCCTGGAACTGCAGCGATTCCCCAGCATTATTCATTTGTCGAGGTAGCCGCATCCCGTTCATTGTGGTGTGCGGCGTTCGCATCGCTGTGGCAAGAATATGCGCGATGCGATCACGAGAGCCCGGGGAAGAACCGCTGTCGCATAGCGATGTTCCAGGGCTCGCGCGACGACAATGCGCGAAGCTCGTCAAAAACCTATGATCGGACGATCGGACCGCCAGCTGCTTGGGAGGACGAGCGAGAAAAATCATGTTGCGTAACCATGCAAGGCAAGATCTGTCTGATGACAACCGGTGCCGACGTCGGGCATCGGCAAGGAAACAGCCCTGGGCCTTGCCCGTCGTGGCGCGCATGTGGCGATCGTGGGCCGTGACTGCGCGACCGCACGCCGTGCCGCAGCCAAGATCGATCAGGCGGGAAGCCGGCACTGGAGGAGGTTGCATTCCTGCCGGCCGATCCGTCGTCGCTGGCCGAAGTACGCAGGCTGGCGCGTGAATTCAAGGCCAGGTATTCGCGGCTCGACGTCCTCGTGAACAAGTGCCGGCGGCATCTTCACGCGGCGGGAGACGTCGGTCGACGGCTTCGAGCGCACCTGGGCCTTGAATCATCTGAGCTACTTCCTACTCACCCAGGGAACTGCTCGAACTCCTGAAGGCGAAGTGCCCCGGCGCAGAATCGTCAACGTCGCTTCGACCATGCACACGGCGGAGTCATCGACTTCGACGATCTGCAAGGGCGAGAAGCGCTATGGCGGCATCCGCGCCTACAGCCAGTCCAAGCTGGCGAACGTCCTCTTCACGCTATGCGCTGGCCAGACGCGCCTGGAGGGATCGCGTGTCACCGCCAACCGCCTGCATCCGGGTGGCGTGGCGACAGGCTTCCGGACAGAACAGGCCCGGCGTGCTCAAACTGATTCTGAGGCTGGCCAGGCCCTTCCTGATCACGCCTGAGCAGGGCGCTGCGACCTCGATCCATCTGCGCGTCGTCTCCGGATCTCGAGGGCGCCAGCGGACAATACTTTACGAATTGCAAACCGGCCCGCTCGTCCGCCGCCAGCCACGATGAAGCTCTGCAGGAGCGGCTGTGGGCGCTCAGCCTGCAGCGCAGATCGGACCGGACGGAGCCGTCGGCGCGGATCACGAGACCGGCGGCGGGTTCCGCTCCGTGAAGCCGCGCTGATGCCAATATGGATAGGCGAGCGTCGTCGCGCTCGCGGTGTCCAGCTTCGCGACTTGCTCCGGAGTCAGGCTCCAGCCGACAGCGCCGAGGTTCTGGCGCAGCTGCTCCTCGTTGCGCGCGCCGACGATGACGTTCGCCACGGTCGGCCGCTGCAGCAGCCAGTTCAGCGGCGATCTGCGGCACGGTCTTGCCGGTCTCCTTCGCGATCCCGTCCGAGCGCGTCGACGACGCGATAGAGATACTCGTCCGCCACCGGCGGGCCGTTGTCCGGCGTTGATCGTGCGAGACGGCTGACCTTCGGCAAGCGGCTGGCCGCGGCGGATCTTGCCGGTGAGGCGGCCCCAGCCGAGCGGGCTCCAGACGACGGCGCCGACCTTCTGGTCGAGGCCCAGCGGCATCAGCTCCCACTCGTAGTCGCGCCCGATCGAGCGAATAGTAGGCCTGGTGCGCGACGTAGCGCGGCCAGGCCGTACTTCTCGGAGATCGCCAGCGACTTCATCAGGTGCCAGCCCGAGAAGTTGGAAGCAGCCGATGTAGCGGATCTTGCCGGCGCGCACGAGATCGTCGAGCGTGCCGCAGCGTCTCCTCGATCGGCGTCTGCGCGTCGAAGCCATGCAGCTGGAAGAGGTCGATGTAGTCGGTGCCGAGCCGCGCGCAGGCTGCCCTCGACGGCGCTGCATGCAGGTGATGGCGCGACGAGCCGACGTCGTTCGGGCCGGATCCCGCGCGGAAGGTCGCCTTCGTCGAGATGATCACCTTGTCGCGACGGCCCGCGATCGCCTTGCCCAGGACCTCCTCGGCCAGACCGTCCGAGTAGATGTCGGCGCTAGTCGAACATGCTGAGGCCGGCATCGAGGCAGATGTCGATCAGGCGCGCGGCCCCGGCTGGCGTCGGTGTCGCCCCAGGCACTGGAAGAAATCACGCCTTGCCGCCGAACGTGCCGGTGCCCAGGCTCAACGCCGGCACCTTGAATCCTGATCCGCCGAGCAGTCTGAATTCCATTGCTGTGATTCCTTCGGCTTGAGGTCTGGGCGCGCTCAGGAATGACAGCGCCGGCCTGCCATGGGAAGCGCCACTGACGGAATTGCAGCCTTGCATCAATGGACGATCATGTCATTGCCGCGCGGCCCAGACCGCGACCTACGATCCCGTCTTCTGCCGCTTGTCATCAGACCGCGTTCACGAAACCCGACACCGCATCGATGAATTCGCTGCTTTGGATTTTTGCCGCAGTAGAGATCGAGATAGCGCAAGAGGCCATTCGACTTGTACTGGGCGGCAATGTCGTAGGTGTCCGGCTTCAGCGCAGTTGTAAGCCGTGGAAAGCCGGTGAACCAGTGAGCAAATTGCTCGGACTGTTTAGCATCCAGATTGCGATCTTCGAGATACTTGCTTGCAGGTCGTCGCGCCAAGGCCGCGGACGCTGTAGCGCTTTTTTGCATCGGCAGAGCCGGCGTCATTAAGGGTGAGAGCAAAGAGCAGGAAGAAATGCCGCCGCTCCCGAGCTGTCGTTTCGTCTCACCGATCATTGCCTTCCTCCCTGCCATCATTCACTGCCCTTGCCAGGCACACGGCCCGCACCGCACGCCTCGAGGCTGGCGCAGTCTATCGAATAGTCGCAAGCGCTCGACAAGGCATGGCGGCGGGCAATCCGCCATGCTCAGCGCGATTGCAGCACCGGCAGGACTCAACAACGAGGTAACAATGCGGTCAGAACCAGCGCCAGCGCCGTCAGCGCATCCCAACCGAGGGTTCGCCGAGGCCGACCGTGCTTGTCAGCACGCCCACCACCGGAATCGCCAGCGTACCGACCGAGATGGCGACCGCCGGAAAGCGGCGGACCAGCTTGAACCACGCCCAATGGCAGAAGAGCGTGGCGACGATCACGGCATAGGCCGTCGCCAACCAGGCCTGCCTGCTGACGGCCATCGGGTCGAAGTCGCGGTCGAAGATCAGGGCGCCGATCGCCAGCGGGAACGCCGCCCAGGATCAATTGCCATCCCGTCAATACCGCCACCGGCATGGTGAACCGGTAGTATTTGAGGGCGACGGTCCCGATCGCCCAGGACTATCGCCGCGACCAGCATGACCACGGGGCCCGACGGGATCCGCCAGGACCGACTGATACTGCGGCAGTATCAGACACCGCCATGCCCGCGAGCCCGGCGACGAGGCTGCCGACCGTATGACACCGTCCGGCCGTTCGCCCAGCAGCGGCACCGCCAGCAGGGACGCCCACAGCGGCATGGCGAAACGGCGATGATCGCGGCGCGGCTCCGCCGCGACAGATCGAGGGCGGTGGCGGGCAGGATGCGCCGAGACGCGTGACGTGGGCCAGATCGATGATCAGCGCCAGCGACCGGAATCTGACCGGCGCGGCACGCGGAAGCTCTGACCTGCAATTCGGCAGATCAGAGAACGAACCCGGTCCCGGCTGCCGAAACAGGCAAATCGAGCGGAAGGTCCAGACCGGCACCTCCGTCACGGCGCGCTTCATCACCGGCCAGTTGACGCCCCAGAGCACGGGTGAGAACGGCCAGCACAGCAGAAGTCCCGCGCCCACGCTGAACCGGCCCGCGCCGGGGACATCCTTGCTTTGCGCCTGCACGTGGGTCATGGCGACGACCCCGATATGTCGACGGACTGCCGCCGCTCGTCGATGCGCCGCAGCACCTCCGGCGCTCGGCCGGCAGCATGATCATCCAGTCGCGGATCTCGTCGATGTTGCGCAAGCAGCCGACGCACAGGCCGGACTTGTCATCCAAGCGACAGATGCTGACGCAGGGCGACGGCGGTCCGCTCGCCAACAGACGTTGGCGCTCCGCGCGGCGGCGCTCGCGATCGAGAAGGCGTCGGGTCGTTGCGTCGTCCATGGCGGCGGTATAAGTCACGTTGTCGGTCAGGGCGTGACAGGGACAGGCTCAAATCCAAGCGCGCGCTGTCTATTACCACGCCCGATGGGATTGCACCGCCCTCGTTTTGCGGTCCGCGCGACGGCACCGGGAAGCATGATTGAAGCGCGCAGCATCGTTACGCGGATTCGACTCGCGACCGGGCTCGTCCTGTTTGTCTATCTCCTCACCCATTTCGCCAACCACGCCCTCGGCATCATCTCGCTTGAGGCCATGGAGCATGGACGCCGGCCATTCCTGGGGCTGTGGCGCAACCCGATCGGGACGATCGTCTCTCTATGGATCGCTGGTCATCCATCTCGGGCTGGCGTTCTGGTCGATCTATCGGCGACGCAGCCTGCGAATGCCCGCTTGGGAAGCGGCCCAATTGATCGTCGGGCTGCTGATCCCGCCGCTGCTGGCCATCCACGTCATCGGCACGCGGCTCGTCCATGCGATCTACGGCACCGATGACACCTACACCTACGAGCTGCTGGTCATCTGGGTGTTCCAGCCCGCCAGCGGGCTGCAGCAGGCGGCCGTCCTGGCCGTGGCGTGGCTGCATGGCTGCATCGGCCTGCACTTCTGGCTGCGACTGAAGTCCTGGTATGCGCAGTGGGTGCCGTTCGCCTATGCCGGCGCTCTCCTTGTGCCGGTGATAGGACTGCTCGGGTTCGTCGCCGGCGGCCGCGGAGTCGCGCAGGCTGGCCCAGGACGACGCCTGGCGCGAGGCCGCGGTGGCGCAGATCGGCTTCCCGGACCAGGCCGGCGTCGCGCTCCTCTACGCCATCGAACACTGGTTCCCTGATCGGATTCGCCAGTGGTCCTCGGCGAGGACGCTGCGTCGCCCGCGGCGTGCGGTCACTGGCTCATCCGCCACCGCGCGGTCACCATCCGCTATCCGACCGGGCGGTCGGTCGACGATCCAGCCGGGCACGACGATCCTCGAGGCCAGCCGATCGGCGGGCATTCCGCACGCCTCCGTCTGCGGCGGCCGCGGCCGCTGCTCCACCTGCCGCGTGCGCATCTCCGAGGGACTCGATCGGCTGCCGCCGGCGAGCGAGGCGGAGCGCAAGGTGCTCGACCGCGTAGGCGCTCCTCCCAATGTTCGCCTGGCCTGCCAGACCCGCCCGACGGCGAACGTCGCGGTCGTGCCCGTGCTGCCGCCGACGGCCAGCCCGCGCGACGCCCAGCCGCGGCCCGGACTATCTGCCAGGGCCATGAGGAGGAGATCGCCGTGTTGTTCGCCGACCTGCGCGCCTTCACGCGACTGGCCGAGCACAAGCTGCCCTATGACGTCGTGTTTCTCCTCAACCGGTACTTCCGCGCGATGGGGACGGCGCGTCGAGTCCGCCGGCGGGCAGCTGGACAAGTTCATCGGCGACGGCGTGATGGCGCTGTTCGGCGTCGGGAGCCGGCCGACCGAAGGTTGCCGGCGGGCGCTGGCCGCGGCGCGCGGCATGTCCGGAAGTCTGCGCGATCTCAACCAGAGCCTTGCCAACGACGTCGACCGAGCCGCTGCGCATCGGCATCGGCATCCACGCCGGACCCGCCATCGTCGGCGAGATGGGCCATGGCCGCGCCACCTCGGTGACGGCGGTGGGCGACTACGGTGAATACGGCCAGCCGCCTGGAAGCCTGACCAAGGAATATGGCTGCCAGCTGGTGATCTCGGACGCCGTCGCCAGCTATGCGCAGCTCGATGTCGAAGGCTTGGAGCGGCATGAGATCGAGATCCGCGGCCGCCTCGAGCCGTTGACGATCCGCGTCATCGGCGATGCACAGGACTCTGCCGGCCGACATCGCCGCTCCGGTCGTCGCGCGACAAGCGCGCGGCAGCGCACCGAAGGCCGATGCGGCGCCGCGGTCGGCATAAGCGGGGACCTATTGTCAAACCCAGACGCCCGACGCAGAGCTCGATCTCGGTCAACGGCAAGTATGCGCCGTGGGTGTCCTGCTGCGCGACGACTCCGGATTACCTGCGAATGGCGCTCGGCGCCGGCCTATTGGGCGTTGGCGCCGTACTATGTCGGCCAATTCACGGAGACCGCCTGTTCGCTCGCCTCCGCGGTGATGGTGGTCAATGCCGGTCGCGCCAACGATCGCGCGTAGCGCCGGCACCAAGTTGATAACGCAACCATCGTTGTTGGATGCGGTCGGAAGCGACCTGTGGCGAGCCGGCGTCGCCAATGACGACGGCCGCGGCGTCGGCCTTACTGCAACTGCGGGGCCTGCTCGCCGCCAGCTTCGGGATGCACGATGTGGCATCGGCCGATGTCGAAGCCGTTCCACTGGCGCAACACACCGCCGAAGCCGCTCGCCTGCTTCCGTGCCGTGCTGCGGGCGTGCGAAGCGGCACCAGGACGATTCTGTCATCGCCAACTATCACATGGCCGCAGTGATCGGCGCGCGGCGACTACGGCCATTTCTCGCCGATCGGCGCCTATGACGCGGCGCGCGACCGCGTCCTGATCCTCGATGTCTATCGCGTGGAACTCGAGCCCTATTGGGTGCCGGCGGACGCGGCTGTTCGAGGGCATGGCGACGATCAATCGCGCCGATGGGGAGCCGCGCGGCTATCTGGCCGTCCGGCTCCCCGCATCGTGAACAAATACCGCGCGGCCTCAGCTGTTGTTGGCCGCCTTGTACTTCTCGATCTTCTCCTTGAGCTCCTGCTGCTCCTCGCAGCCGTTGCAGGCCTTGGCCGAGGACCTTGAGCCGCTCCTCGGCCTTCGGCAGGTTCTTCAGCTCAGGATACAGTTCGCCGAGATACTCATTGGCCCCGACATGGTTCGGTTTGATGGCCAGGGCCTTGTTGTAATATTCGAGCGCCTCGTCGGTATTGCCGAGCTTGCGGTCGCAGAACCCCATCAGATTGAGCGCATCCGGGTTGCGCGGGTCCTTCGCGATGATCTTGTCGAGGATCGTCATGGCGCCGCGCAATAGTCGTGGCGTCGACCTTGGCGCTAGCCTGCTGGCTACATCATGGACACGCTGGTCGAGGAGCTGGACGAGCTCGACCTGAACTGCGACGATCCGCCGCGAGCTGCTCGGATCCGCCGCCCGAGTTGGCCGCGAAGCCGCCGGCGTGGGGCAGCGCCACGCCGACCGCCAGCGCCAGCGCACACGTCACGAGCACGCGACTGGTAGCTTCGCATCCTATTCCTCCTTCGGAAATCACCGGGCACGGGGTTTGCGGACATTCTGGGTCAATGAACAGGCCAGTCGGCTAGCGATTATTCCTCGCCGCTCCGTGCGCTAACCAAGCCCGATATGCGTACTATCGGCGATGATGAGCGGATGCAAGCTCTGCCGGCTGGCTGCCTGTCGGACCGATCCCGCGCGGGGGGCCGTACGGCCGCTTTGTTTCCCGCCGCCGACGTCCCTATAGTTCGCGGCAATGAAGGTCAACCTGGGACCACCTGCCGACGACTACGCCGCGTTCCGCGCCGGTTTTCCGGACGGAATTCTACGACCGTCTGGCGCTGGCTACGGCATCGCCAGCGGCAGCGGGACGCAGAAGCGCGCCCTCGACCTCGGGACTGGAACAGGAACGCTGGCGCGCGCGCTTGGCCGTGCGCGGCTGGCGCGTGACCGGGCTCGATATTTCCGCCGACATGATCGGCGCGGCGCGGCCGATTGGACGCAGCAGCCGGTGTCGACGTCGACTACGTGGTCGCGCGATCGGAGGCTACCGGTCTTGCCCGCCGGCCGCCTTCGACCTCGTTCCAGCGCCGGCACCTGCTGGCATTGGTTCGACAAGCCGGCGGCGGCTCCGGGGAGGCCCACCGCCTGCTGGACGCCGAATGGCCCGGCTGCGTCGTCGCGGCGATGGAGTGGCAGTCGCGACCCGGCAACGTCGTCGCGGCCACCAGTGCGACTCATTCACAAGCACAACCCGCAGTGGCCAGACGATCAGCTGGGGTTCACGCTTTGAGATGGGCCGAGGATCTGAGCGCCGCCGGATCTCACGCATCATCGACCGGTTCGTATTCGACGTCACCGTGCCCTACACCCACGAAGCTTGGTGCGGCCGCATCCGCGCCAGCGCCGGCGTGAGCGCCAGTCGCGATCCGCGCCGCCGTCGACGCCTTCGACCATGAGCATCGCCGAATTGCTGCGCGCGCAGTTCCTGCTGGAGCCGCTGGCCGTGCCCGCACCGCATCCTCGCCATCGTCGCCCGCAAAGAATCCTAGCCGTATCGCCGCGGCCGCGCAGCCGGAATGCCACCGCGAAAACATATGACAGACCGGGGACGGATCGCTCAGTCTCGCCCGCCATGCTGCTCCGCCGAGTTGATGTTGCTCCTCGCCATCGACGGGGCCGGCCCCTATCGATCGTTTGGTTGGTGCTGGTCTTGGTCCTGATGCCGTTCGCGCGCGTCGCCGGCCCAGGACCAGCCGGCCGCGCTGCCCGCCGTCTCGCAGCGGGATATCGACGCGTTGCTGGCGACGCTCGAAGATCCGGCGGCGCGCGACAAGCTGATCCAGCAGTTGAAGACGCTCAAAGCCGTTCAGGCACAGCAGGCCCAGACCGTGGAGCCTGAGGGCCTCGGGCGCCATTCTGCTGTCCTTCGCTGTCCGAACGCGTGCGTGAAGCGAGCGATGCGCTGGTGAAGACGGCAACGGCCATTCTAAATCTGCCGGACATCGTCAGTGATATGAAGCCGGCCGGCTGGCCCGCCCGGAAGAGCGCGCCAGATGGTTCGAGGTGCTGGCAAAGATCGCAATCATTCTATTCACGGCGCTGGCAGCGGAGTGGACGGTGTCTGCGCCTGCTCAGCCGGCCGCGCAATCTGCTCGATCTCGCGGGTCGTCACCCACTACTGGATGCGCCTGCCGCTCGCCGTCCTCCGGCTCCTGCTCGAACTGGTGCCGATCGTGGCCTTCATCGCCTTTGCCTACGGCGTTCTTCCGGACGATGGAGCCGAGCACGACGACGCGCCTCGTCGCCCTCACCATCATCAATGCGAGCATCATCGCGCGGGTCGTCGGTGCGGTCGCGCGGGATCGATCTTCTCGCCGAAGGCCGCCGCGATTGCGCCTCCTGAACGTCACCGACGAGACGGCCAACTACATCGTCATCTGGGTGCGGCGCCTCGACCGCCGTGTCGCGTCTACGCGACTACTTTCTCGCAGAGGTCGGCCTTCTCCTCGGCCTCCCGCGCTGGCATCTACGGTCTCTTGCAGCGAGCCATCGGCCTGCTGGTCGTGGCCATGGTGCGTGATTCTCGTCCTGCAGAACCGCGCAGCGGTGACCGGCCTGGCTCGAAGGGCCGGGCCGAAGGCAGCCCGTGGAGCAATATGCGCCAACGGATCGCCGACGTCTGGCATTTCCTGGCGATCGCCTACGTCTTTGCCGTCTATGGCGTGTGGGCGCTCGACATTACCGGCGGAGTTCCAGTTTCTGTTGCGGGCCACACGTTCTCACCGTGGTCGTCGTCGCTCTGGTCCGCCTCGTCACCGCGACGCTTCGCCGCCTGATCGACCGTGGATTTGCGCTCAGCGCGGAGCTGAAGGCACGCTTCCCGGCCTCGAGCCGCGGGCCAATCGCTACCTGCCGTTCCTGCAGACCCTGCTGCGTGGCGCGATCTACTTCTTTGCCGCGCTTCTGCTGCTGGAGGCCTGGGGCCTGCACGCGTTCGCGTGGCTCACCAGCGACTTCGGGCGACGCGTGTTCGGCAGCCTGGTGACGATCGGCATCATCCTCCTCGTCGCCCTGTTTCTGTCGGAGATCGCCAACGAGCTGCGTGGAACGCTATCTCCAGCGCCGCCAGAGCCCAGTGGCATGACTCCGCGCGCGGCGCCCGCGTCCGCACGGTGCTGCCCCTGCTGCGCAACGCCTTCCGAGTCGTGCTGTTCGTGATGGTGGCGCTGATCGTGCTGTCGGAGCTCGGCATCAACATCGCGCCGCTGCTGGCCGGCGCCGGCGTCGTCAGGCCTCGCCATCGGCTTCGGCGCGCAGACACTGGTGAAGGACGTCATCACCGGCATCTTCATCCTGGCCGAGGACACGGTGGCCGTCGGCGACGTGGTCGACCTCGGCGGCCACGTCGGCGTGGTCGAGGCGATGACGCTGCGCAGCATCCGCCTGCGCGACCATACCGGAGCGGTGCGACACGATCCCCTTCAGCGCCGTCAGCACGGTCATGAACATGACGCGCGATTTCGGCTATGCCGTGTTCGACATCGGCATCGCCTATGGCGAGGACCTCGACCGCGTCATCGACCTGCTGCGCAAGCTCGGCGACGAGATGCGCCAGGACAAAGCCTTCGCCCGCGACATCCCGCGAGCCCATCGAGGTCATGGGCATCAACCGCTTTCGCCGACAACGCCGTGATCATCCGCGTCGCGCCTCAAGACCGGGCCGGGCAAGCAGTGGAACGTGGAACGCGAGTTCAACCGCCGCCTGAAGCGCCTGTTCGAGGAGCACGGCATTGCGCGGGCCAATGCGGCGGCGCCGTGCCGACGATCTATCTGTCCGATCCCGGCCGACGCCCGTGCCGCCGTCGGTCGCCGGTCCCGAGCCGGCGCCGCAGACCTGATCGAATGCCGTCATGTCCGTAATTCCCGCCACCGATCGGCCAATGCCGCGGGTCCGCCGCTTCGGCGCCGTCAACTGGATCGGGCTGTGGACGCTCTATTACAGAGAAGTGCGCCGATTCGTGAAGGTGGCGACTCAGACCGTGCTGGCGCCGCTGGTGACGACGCTGCTCTATCTCGCCATCTTCGTGCTCGCTATCGGCAATCCCACGCACAAGATCGGCGACGTGCCGTTTCAGGCCTTCCTGGCGCCCGGCCTGATCATGATGGCCATGGTCCAGAACGCCTTCGCCAACACCTCGTCCTCCATCATGATCTCGAAGATCCAGGGCAATATCGTGGACACGCTGATGCCGCCGCTGTCACCGGGCGAGCTGACCTGCGGATTTGCCCTCGGCGGCATGACGCGCGGCCTGGCGGTCGGGTTCGTCATGTGGGGGCGATGACCTTGCTCGGTGCCGGTCGGCGTTCACGACTTTCTGTTTGTGCTGTTCCACGCTGTCGCCGCGTCGCTCATGCTGTCGCTGCTCGGCATCATCGGCGGCGTCTGGTCGGAGAAATTCGATCACCTGGCGGCGGTGACGAACTTCATCATCACGCCCTTCGCCTTCCTCTCCGGCACGTTCTACTCCATCGGCGGCCTGCCGCCCTTCTGGTACGGCGTCGCACAACTGAATCCGTTCTTCTACATGATCGACGGTTTCCGCTACGGCTTCACGGGTCATGCCGACGGCTCGCTCGCGGCCGGGCTGATCGTCTTGACCACCGTCGATATCCTGCTGTGGGCGCTGGCCTACACGATGTTCGCCCGCGGCTACCGGCTGAAGGCCTGAACCGATCCAATGCCGACGCTCGTCATGCCCCGGCGCTATGGCGCGGTGAACTGGCGCGGCCTGTGGACGCTGTGCCTCAAGGACCTGCACCGCGCCCGCAAGAATTTCCGCTACAGCGTTCTCGGGCCGGTCGTCTCCAATCTGCTGTTCCTCGCCGTGTTTGCGGTGGCGCGCGGCCGCGCCGGGTCCTATGTCGGCGATCTCAGCCTTCCTTCAGTTCCTGGTGCCGGGGCTCGTCATCTTCGCCGTCTGCGAGTGCGCCTACTCCGACGTCGTCCGAGTCTCTCCTGTTCGACAAGATGGAGGGCATGATCGCGGACACGCTGATGGCGCCGCTGACGCCGATGGAACTGACCATCGGCTACGCCTGCAGCTCGGCGGCGATGGGGCTCATCACGGGAGCGGCCGTAGCGTTCCCCATGCTGTTTGTCGTCGACCTGCCGATCGCATCGCTGCCGTCGATCCTGTTCTTCGCGACGGGCGGCGCGCTCATGCACGGCTTGCTCGGCATCATCGTCGGCCTGTGGGCGGAGCGCTGGGACCACCACGCGGCCGCCCTGACATTCATCGTCATTCCCTTCGGATTCCTGTCGGGCACCTTCTATTCGGTCGCGTCGTCTGCCGGCACTGGCCGAGCGCGTCGGCCCGCCTCAACCCCGTGTTCTACGTGATCGACGGCTTTCGCGCCGGCAGCACCGGCCATGCCGATGGCTCTGCGATCACCGGTGCCGTCGTGGTAACCCTTGTCGTCCTGGCGCTCGCCGCTCTGCGCCCATCGCCTGTTCCGCATCGGCTACAAGCTCAAGCCATGAAGCGCGCCGGATGAACAGGCCGCCATCGAGGCCGGGCGCCGCCTGTTCGCGCAGGAATGCCGATCTCGTCGCCGGCGCCGACCGCATCGAGGCGCTGCCGCCCATCGGCCTTCCGGAGATCGCCTTCGCCGGCCGCTCCAACGTCGGCAAGTCGAGCCTCGTCAATGCGCTGACCGGGCGAACGACGCTCGCCCGCGTGTCGCACAACGCCGGGACGGACGCAGCAGCTGAACTTCTTCGATCTCGGCGGCCGCCTCGGTCTCGTGGATATGCCCGGCTTCGGCTTTGCCCGCGTGGCCAAGAGCAAGATCAAGGATTGGAGCGGTCTGATCGAGCGCTATCTGCGCGGCGCCGCCCCAGCCTGCGGCGCGTCTGCCTGCTGGTCGATGCCCGCGCACGCCGCCATGGCCGTCGACCGTGCGTTCATGGAGCGGCTGGACGCGGCGGCCGTTTCGTACCAGGTCGTGCTCACCAAGTGCGACAAGGTGAAGCCGGACGGAGCTCGAAGAGCGGATCGCCGCGCTCGGCGCCGAGCTGGCGCAGCACGTCGCCGCCCACCCCGACATCATCGTCACCAGCGCGCACGACGGCACCGGCATCCCGGAGCTGCGGGCGGCACTGGCGGCGCTGGCAGCGCCGGGCCAATTCGACTAGATTGCGCCCGCCGCCAACCACCTGACCGAGCCATGACACAGATCGACTACACCGAGACCAAGCACTGGCTGCGCGCCGCCCGCACGCTGACGGAAGCTCTTGCCCTACATGCGCCGCTATTCCGGCAAGACCTTCGTCGTCAAATACGGCGGCAACGCCATGGTCAACAAGGAGCTGGCCGGCGTGTTTGCGCAGGATATCGTGCTGCTGCGCCAGGTCGGCATCAATCCGATCGTCGTCCATGGCGGCGGCCCGCAGATCAACCAGATGCTCGATCGGCTGCAGATCAAGAGCCACTTCATCGACGGCCTGCGGCGTCACGGATGCGCCGACCATGGAGGTGGTGGAAATGGTGCTGGCCGGCAGCACGAACAAGCATATCGTGAGCGCGATCAACGCGGCCGGCGGCAAGGCCGTCGGGCCTCTCCGGGCGCGATGCCAACCTGCTGGTTGCCACGAAGCAAATGATGCAGAAGAACGGCCAGGAGATCGATCTCGGCTTCGTCGGCGATCCCAAGACCGTCGATCCGCACGTGCTGAAGACGCTGGCCCAGGGCGGCATGATCCCCGTGATCGCGCCGGTGAGCGCCGGCGAAGGCGGCGAAACCTACAACATCAATGCCGACACGGCGGCCGGCGCCATCGCCGCCGCGGTCGGAGCGACACGCCTGCTGCTGCTGACCGACGTGCCCGGCGTGCTCGACAAGGACAGGCAAGCTGCTGGAGAACCTGACGGTCACGCAGGTCAAGGCGCTCGATGGGCGACGGCACGATTTCCGGCGGCATGATCCCCAAGCTCGAGACCTGCATCGAGGCGATCGAAGGCGGCGTCGAGGGCGCCGTCATCATCGACGGCCGCGTGCCCCATTCCCTGCTGCTCGAAACCTTCACCGAGCGCGGCGTCGGCACCTTCGTCAGCCGGGGTTGAAGCATTGGCGATAAACGGTCGAATGCCACTTCGGCAGGCCGAGACCTGGATCTTCGATCTCGACAACACGCTCTATCCCGGCGTCCTGCAATCTGTTCGCCCAGGTGGACAGAGCACATCGGCGAGTTCATCGCCGGGCTGCTGAAGATCGATGCCGACGAGGCCTATCGAATCCAGAAGCAGTACTTCCGCGACTACGGCACGAGCCTGCGCGGGCTGATGATCCATCACGACGTCGATCCGCAGCTGTTCCTTGACTTCGTGCACGCCATCGACGTCACGCCGCGTGCAGCCCAGCCCTCGCGCTGGAGCGTACGCTCGGCATGTTGCCCGGCCGCAAGATCGTTTTCACCAACGGTTCGGCCAAGCATGCCGAAAACGTCATGGCGCGGCTCGGCGTCAGCCATCGCTTCGACGCCATCTTCGATATCGTCGCCGCCGACTACTTCCCCAAGCCCGAGCCCTTCATCTACGACCTCCTGGTGCGGCGGCACTGGATCGATCCGAAGCGCGCGGTGATGGTCGAAGACCTCGCCAAGAACCTGCTGCCGGCCCATGAGATGGGCATGGCCACCGTCCTCGTCCGCCACGCGGCCGAGTGGGCGCAGGATGGCGCCGACGCCGCGCATGTCCATCACGCAACGGACGACCTCGTGGCTTGGCTGGGCGAGATCACCGCCGACTAGGGCCCCGGCTCACGTGCGGATGTTCACCAGCTTGCAGCTCGTGGCATAGCCCAGGGCTCGTTTGATCGTGGGATAGACGCGCACGCCGGCGATCGCGAGCGCGAGGTCGACCATGGCATCGGCGCCGACTTCCGCGACCATTTGCCGACGGAGATCTTCGGATCTCGTCGGCGTGCGCCGCCACCGCCATCGCAAAGCGCCGGGCGAGATCGAGCCGCGGACCCAGAGCGCTGGCGTCGTCGCTCAACGCCGCGCGCGACGATCGCCGGCGCCACGCCCTCATGCAGCGCCTCGTTCACGATGATCTGCAGGCAGGGCCCGCAATCCTCGTGCTCTGATCGCCGCGATGCGCGCGATATGCCAGACGTCCTTGGGCGCTTCGGCGCGGTGGTCCGCCATGGGCATGAAACGCACGACCTTGCGAAAGGCGCCAAGCGAGCGGCGCAGGATGTGGCGCATCCAGTCGAGGCTCTCGCCCAATTGCTCTTCGTGGCGGTCGAGCCGCCGCTCGAGAAAAGCTGTGATCAAGATGATTCTTCCCCGGTCCGTGGCGCGTCTTGCGATGTTATCGGCAACGTGCCGCCATTCATACGGCTTCGCGCCCAATCCGCAGTCGGCGACGTTGACACCTCCCCGCCCCTGCCGCATGTTCCGCACGGCGATTAGGCCCTCGATCACCGGAACAAATCCATGAATACGGAACAGCTGCAGGCGGTCGTCGACGCCGCCTGGGAGAAGCGCGATACTGTCGGTACAGGCACCAGGGGCGAGGTCCGCGATGCCGTCGAGGCAGCGCTGGACGGCCTCGACAAAGGCGAGTTGCGCGTGGCCGAAAAGCAGGCCGGCCAGTGGCAGACGCGCCAGTGGCTGAAGAAGGCCGTGCTGCTCTCCTTCCGCCTCAACGACTCTGCTCCGATCCCCGGCGGCGGCCGTTTCGAGGGCGCCGGCGAGTCCGCCTGGTACGACAAGGTGCCCTCGAAGTTTGCGGGCTGGGGCGCCAATCGCTTCAAGCGACGCGGGCTTCCGCGCCGTGCCCAACTGCGTCGTGCGTCGGTCTGCGTTCATCGCGCCCGGCGTGGTGCTCATGCCCTGCTTCGTCAATGTCGGCGCTCGCGTCGACAGCGGCACCATGATCGATACCTGGGCGACCGTCGGCTCCTGCGCCCAGATCGGCAAGAACTGCCATATCTCCGGCGGCGCCGGCATCGGCGGCGTGCTGGAGCCGCTGCAGGCCGGCCCGGTGGTGATCGAGGACAACTGCTTCATCGGCGCCCGCGCCGAGGTGGCCGAGGGCGTCGTCGTCGAAGAGGGCTCCGTGCTGTCCATGGGCGTCTATCTCGGCGCCTCCACCAAGATCATCGACCGCTCCACCGGCCAGGTGCACTACGGCGCGCGTGCCCGCCTTACTCCGTGGTTGTCTCCGGCACGCTGCCCGGCAAGCCGCTGCCCGACGGCAGCCCGGGCCCGGCCTCTATTGCGCCGTGATCGTCAAGCGGGTCGACGAGAAGACGCGGGCCAAGACCTCGATCAACGAGCTGTTGCGGGATTGACCGCGCGGATAGGCCTGTGACCATAGAAATCGATCCGGTCGAACTGACCCGCGATCTGATCCGCTGCCCGAGCATCACGCCGGCGGACGCGGGCGCGCTCGACGTGCTCCAAGGCGCGCTCGAACGTCTCGGCTTCGCCTGCCACCGCCTGAAGTTCAGTGCGCCCGACACGCCTGATATCGACAATCTCTATGCCCGCATCGGCCGCGACGGCAGCCCCAACTTCTGCTTCGCCGGCCACACCGATGTCGTTCCGGTCGGCGACAAGGCGGCATGGTCGGCCGATCCGTTCGCCGGCGAGCTGCGCGATGGCCAGCTCTTCGGCCGTGGCGCCGCCGATATGAAGGGCGCCATCGCCGCCTTTGTCGCCGCGGCGGCGAGGTTCATTGCGCAGCACAATGGCGAACTGCCCGGCACAATCAGCTTGCTCATCACTGGCGACGAGGAAGGGCCTGCCATCAACGGCACGAAGCCGGTGCTGGAATGGCTGCGCGCCCGCGGCGAACGCCTCGACGCCTGCATCGTCGGCGAACCCACCAATCCGACGCAGCTGGGCGAAATGATCAAGATCGGTCGCCGCGGCAGCTTGAACGGACGCCTCACCGTGCACGGCGTCCAGGGCCACATCGCCTACCCGCAGCTGGCCGACAATCCCATTCACCGCTTGATCAGGATGCTGACGCGCATCACCGAGCGGCCGCTGGACGAGGGCACGGCGCATTTCCAGCCCTCGACCCTTCAGATCTCCACGATCGACGTCGGCAACCCGCCAGCAACGTGATCCCGGCAGCGGCCCGCGCCAGCTTCAATATCCGCTTCAGCGACAAGCACAACGGCAAGGGCCTGGAGCGTTGGCTGCGCGATGCGTCCGACGCCGTCGGCGGTACCTACGAACTCAGTGTCCAGGTGAGCGGAGAATCCTTCCTGACTCCTCCGGGGCCGCTCTCCGATTTGATCGGCCGGGCGGTCGAGAAAGTTCTCCATAGGCAGCCGGAACTGAGCACGACCGGCGGCACATCCGATGCCCGCTTCATCAAAGACTATTGCCCGGTCGCCGAGTTCGGGCTGGCCGGCGCTACGATGCACAAAGTCGACGAGCGCGTGCCCATAGCGGACATCCGGGCCTTGACTGACATCTACGCGGCCGTGCTCGACGGATATCTTCGCCGCCGAGGTCGCACGCTGATGCCGACAGTCGTCGAATTCCTCTATGCGCTCCGCGGCCTTCGTCGCCTCGCTCGGTTCGACATCGGTGGCTTGGGATACTTCGATCTGTCGATCGAGGTTTCTGGCGGTCCTTCCGCGTGGCCCTTCTGATCGCGCCCTTCTATGCCCTCATGATCCTGTACCATCTCGAGACGCTTAAACCGATGGTTGGTTGGCAGCACGTCATGATCACCGAGATCCTGGCGTACATCGTGAGTTGGCTGCTCTATCCCCTCGTTGCGTACGAAATCTGCCGATTGATCGGCCGCGAGTCCGAGTATCCCGGCTATATCGTCGTGTATAATTGGTCGACAATCATACTTGTCGGCGTAGAAGTACTCGTCTGGCTGCCGACGTTCGCGGGGGCGACCGCAGCGGAAACCAGCCAAAGGCTGGATTTTCTCGTCTCCCACATCTACCTGATCTATCTATGGTTCATTGCGCGCGGGGCGCTGCGCATCCATCCGCTCAGTGCCGTCGGCATGGTTTTCACGGATTACATCCTTACGAGTGTGCTGGCAGGCATTCACGATGCCTTGCTCAAACCCGCAGTGAGCTGAGCCTGCCGACTGCTACGCGCAGTGGACGGGCCGCTTCTCCAACTCAGTACCACACTTCCGTCAGATAGAGCCCTTCCGCCGGAGCGGTCGCGCCGGCAGCAGAGCGATTGCGGGCGGCGAGCGCCCGTGCCACGTCATCCTGAGTCCATTTTCCTTCGCCGACCAGCGTTTCAGCGTGCCGACCATATTGCGCACCTGGTGGTGCAGGAACGAACGTGCCCGCGCCGCCACTCGCACCTCGTCATCGACGCGCGTTACGTCCAGGACATCCAGAGTCTTCATCGGCGAGTCCGCTCTGGCAGAGGCGTGGCGCGGAAACTGGTGAAATCGTGATGCCCGACCAGCAGCTGCGCGGCCTGCGTGCATCGCGCCGGCATCGAGCGGAGTCCACACCAGCCAGGCCCGCCCGCGCTCGATGGCGAGCGGCGCGCGCCGATTTACGATCCGATAGAGGTAGAGCCGGGCCTTGGCCGAGAAGCGGGCGTGGAAACCGGCATCCACGACGTCCGCCTTCAGGACCGACACCGGTGCCGGCTTCAGATGGAAGTTGATGGCGTCGCGTACCGTATCGGCACCGGCGGCGCGCGCCAGGTCGAAATGGACGGCCTGGCCCCAGGCATGGACGCCGGCATCGGTGCGCCCGGCGGCAAAGCAGTCGACGGTCTCGCCGCAAAAGCGATGAATGGCTTCTTCCAGCGCCTGCTGCACCGATGGGCCGTTGTCCTGCCGCCGTTGCCACCTCGACGAAGGCCCCACCGTCATATTCGAGCGTCAACTTGAAGCGTGTCATGGCGGCGTATCGCCGGGCGACGGCAGGACCGCGCCGCGCCGTACGCGGTAGCCCCGCAGGAACTCCGCGACCGACATCGGCGCTCGGCCGGGGCGTTGAATGCGAGCGATGCGCAACGCCCCGTGGCCGCAGGCGATAGCCAGACCATCGTCGAGCACCGTGCCCGGCCGGGCCTCGAACTTCTCCGGCATCACCTCGGTCGCGAGCGCCTTGAGTCGATCGTCATCGACCGCAAACCAGGCCCCCGGTCGCGGACTCAGCGCCCGCACCTGACAGGCGAGTTCCGCGGCCGGGCGACGCCAGTCCAATCGCTCGTCGTCGCGCGTGACTTTCGCCGCGTAGGTGACGCCGGCGGAAGGCTGGGGCCGAGCGCGTCAGCGTCCCGGCTGCAACGCCGTCGAGAGCCTTGGACGACAAGGGCCGCGCCTAGGACGCCAGCTTGTCGTGTAACAGGCCGGCGTCGTCCGCCGGCCCGATGGGCATGCGTTCCTGCAGCAGCATGGGCCCGGTATCGAGGCCTTCCTCCATCTGCATGATGGTGATGCCGGTCTGCGGCGTCGCCGGCCATCAGGGCGCGCTGGATCGGGGCCGCGCCGCGCCAACGCGCGGCGAGCAAGGAGGCATGGATGTTGAGGCAGCCGAGCCGCGGCGCCCTCAGTATCGGCTTCGGTAGCAACAGGCCGTAGGCGACCACGACGGCCGCATCGAGACCGAGAGCGGCGAAGCTGTGTGCTCCGCCGTGCCTTCAACGAGGCCGGAGCCCGCACGAGGATTCCGCGCTCGAGAGCGGCACTGTGGACCGGATGACGGCCGCGGTTTCTGGCCGCGACCGGCCTCCGCGCGGCGGTTGGGTGTAGACGGCGGCGACCTGGTGGCCGGCTTCGACGAGCGCATTCAGCGCCGGGACGGCAAAAGTCGGGCGCGCCCATGAAGGCGAGGCGCAGAGGGGGCATCGTCGCTCCAGCGAAGATCGCGTCGGGGACATTAGCCACCACCCCTCCCGCCACCTCAAGGGGTCACGGCGGGGTTACACGATGGCGCGTCAGAGAGCTGTGTTCGCGATCGCGCTCGAAAACGCCCGACCGCTTCGCCTTCAGGAGCTTGCGCAGGATCATGTTGCGCTTGAGCGCGGAGATGTGGTCGACGAAGAGAATGCCGTCGAGATGATCCATTTCGTGCTGGACGCAGGTCGCCAGCAGGCCGTCGACCTCCAGTTCACGCCACAGATTCTCATGGTCGAGATAGCGCACGCGTACGGCCTGGGGGCGCACGACATCCGCATAGTGCTCGGGGAGCGACAGGCAGCCTTCGTTGTAGGTATTATCTTCGTTCGACGCCCAGGTGATTTCCGGATTGGCCATGCGGTAGGGCTGCGGCGGCTCGCCCTTGGCGGCGGCGTCGACGACGATGACGCGCTTGGTCACGCCGGACCTGTGGCGCCGCCAACCCGATGCCGGGCGCGGCATACATCGTCTCCAGCATATCGTCCATCAGCTTGCGCACGGCCGCATCGACCTTGGCCACCGGCGCGCATTCGAGCTTCAGGCGCGGGTCGGGAGCGATGATGATCTCAAGCTTCGCCATGGTCCTGCCGACGCAATCGGGTGGCGATTAGGTATGGTCTTCCCGCGGAGCGTCAAGCGGCGGGGGCCGGCGCCCTGGCCGCATGGCGCCGGGAGTGTTCCGCCGGCCGGCTAGATCGGGCTAAGAGATGATGTCTCTTGCTGGAGCGATCGGTTGATCGATCAACGCCTGCTCTCAGATCCCACCTTCCTCGGCGGTTTGGCTGTGGCGGCGACGTTGCTCGTCCTGGCCATGGTTCTGATGCTGCGTCGACGCGCGTCCGGAGCTGATCATGGCGCCGTTGGCGCAGATGGTGGCGGAGCTGCAGGGACGCCTCGCGCAAATGTCTGCCAGAGTCAGGTCGCCACGCAGGCGGCCGTGGCCGAGCAGGCTGCAGGCCCAGGAGCGGATCCTGACCCGTAGCCTGGAGGAACGGCTCGCGGAACTCGGCCAGCGGGTCGGCGACCGCCTGCAGGAGCAGACCACCCAGGCCACCAAGTCGCTGACGGACCTGCAGGGAGCGGCTGGCCGTCATCGATGCGGCGCAGAAGAACATCACGGAGCTCTCGTCCGCAGGTCGTGGGCCTGCAGGACATCCTGTCGAACAAGCAGGCCCGCGGCGCCTTCGGCGAGGTCCAGATGCAGGACCTGGTGCAGAGCGCCCCTGCCGCCGTCGGCCTACAGTTTCCAGGCGACCCTGGCGAGCGGCGTGCGCGCCGACTGCCTCGCTGATGCTGCCCAACCCGCCGGGTGCGATCGCGCTCGACGCCAAGTTTCCGCTCGAGAGCTACCGGGCGCTGCGCGAGGCGCGCGACGACGCAGCCTTGTCCCAGGCCCGCCGCCAGTTCTCGGTTGCCCTGAAGGCGCATGTGCGGGCCATCGCCGAGAAGTACATCGTGGCCGGCGAGACCGCGGATCTGGCCCTGATGTTCCTGCCGAGCGAGGCCGTCTATGCTGAACTGCATGCCAACTTTCCGGCGCTGGTCGAGGAGTCGTTCCGCTTGCGGGTCTGGATCGTATCGCCGACCACGCTGATGGCGACGCTGACGACCGTGCGGGCAGTGCTCAAGGACGTCCATCTGCGTGAGCAGGCGCATCATCCAGGCCGAGTTGCGCCGACTATTGGACGACGTTGTCCGGCTCGACGAGCGCGTGGCCAAGCTGCAGCGCCACTTCGAGCAGGCCACGGAGGACGTCCGGCAGATCCGCATCTCCACGGAGAAGGTCGGCCGGCGGGCCGAGCGCATCGAGGAACTGCAGGTGGGCGACGTCAGCGGCGCCTATCGGCTCGGCGAGGCTGAAGTTTCGGAAGAAGCGCCGGAAGCGCGTGTGATACAATAGGTTTCACGCACGTTAACTACAATCGAGTTTACAGACCCGTCTGAGGATAAAATAATCCAAATATAGTTAATATCGACGCTTCAGCGGTTGGAACAACGGCTACAGGGGGTAGGAGCAATGGACGTCGTTCTGGTTCTTTTTCTCTTCGTCGTCATCTCGGCGGTCGTCTACGTCATCCTGTCGGTCAAGCAGGTGCCGCAGGGCCGGGAATGGACGGTCGAGCGGTTCGGCAAATACACGCGGACGTTGCCGCCGGGACTCCATTTCATCATGCCGGTGTTCGACCGCGTCGGCGCGCAAGATGAATATGATGGAGCAGGTGCTGGACGTGCCGACCCAGGAGGTCATCACCAAGGACAACGCCATGGTGAAGTGTGGACGGCGTGGTCTTCTATCCAAGTGCTGGACGCTGCCAAGGCGGCCTACGAGGTGAACAACCTGGAGCTGGCCATCCTGAACCTGACGATGACCAACATCCGCACGGTGATGGGCTCCATGGATCTCGACGAGCTGCTGTCGCAGCGCGACAAGATCAACCATCAGCTGCTGAAGGTGGTCGACGACGCCACCCAGCCCTGGGGCATCAAGGTGACGCGCATCGAGATCAAGGACATCGCGCCGCCGCAGCGACCTCGTCGACTCCATGGCCCGCCAGATGAAGGCCGAGCGCGACAAGCGCGCCAACATCCTGGACGCCGAGGGCTTCCGGCAGGCCGCCATCCTCAAGGCCGAGGGCGAGAAGCAGGGCGCGATCCTGCAGGCCGAGGGCCAGCGCGAGGCGGCGTTCCGCATCGCCGAGGCGCGCGAGCGGCTCGGCCGAGGCCGAGGCCAAGGCCACCGCCATGGTCTCCGAGGCGATCTCCGAAGGGCAACGTGCAGGCCCTCAACTACTTCGTGGCGCAGAAGTACGTCGAGGCCCTGCGCGACGTCGCGGCGGCCCCGAACCAGAAGCTGATCCTGATGCCGCTCGAGGCCGGCGGTCGTGATCGGCGCCATCGGCGGCATCGCCGAACTGGCGAAACAGGCGCTCGGTTCGGGCGGCAGTTCGCTGGCGCCGCCCAAGGCGTAGCAACGGAGGCGATCGATGTCGGAATACTTCGACCCTGCTGTTCTGGCACTGGTGGCTGCTGGGCTTGGTGCTGGTCGTCGTGGAGATGGTGGCGCCCGGCTTCTTCCTGCTGTGGATCGCTCTGGCGGCCGGCGTCACCGGCCTGATCCTGTTCATCGCGCCGGGCCTGGGCTGGGAGGTGCAGTTCGTGCTGTTCCGGCGTGCTCGGCGCTGGCTTCGGTGACGGGGGCCCGCTACTACGTCCGGCGCAACCCGATCGGGACCGACGACGCCACCCTCAACCGCCGCGGGTCGCAATATATCGGGCACACCTTCAACCTGGACGAGGCGATCGTGAACGGCGTCGGCAAGCTCAAGGTCGGCGACGGCTGGTGGCGGGCACAGGGGCTCGGACCTGCCGGCCGGCGAGCGCGTGAAGGTGGTCGGGGTCGACGGGAATATGCTGAAGGTGGAGAAGGCTTAGACCGGGACCGAGTACAACGCTCACCTCACCCCTCTCCCGCAGGCGGGAGAGGGGACTTCATCGCTTCCTCAGAAGGTCACGCGGACGCGGTATTTCAGGGTGGTCTTGCCTCCGGCGGGGACGGGCACCTGCCATTCGGCCTGGAAGGCCTGACCTTCTGGTGCGGCAGGCTCCGTCGATCATCTTCCATTGGGCCGGAACTGCTCGGCGACCGTCACGGTCACCGGCTCCTTCTTGGCGTTCTTCACCTCGATCTCGAAGGCGGCCTCGAAGACGCGGTCGGAGAGCTGCTCGAATCCTCGGTCTGCTTGGGCTGGGCCGTGACGTCGAAGGCCTGGCCGAGATCGAGATGGATGGTCTCGCCCTTGGGCGTGTGGTCGATGGCGTCTTCGCCGACGAACAGGGCCTGGGCTGCTGTCGTTCTTGTAGACCCGCACCGTGCCCTTGGGCAGCGGCAGGCCCAGATGGTGCGGCCTCCTTGTTTGTCGAAGGCCATGCGGACGGTGGCGTTGACCCGCGCCATGTCGCCGAGCGCGTAGTTGTAGGCGGTGCCGATATTGACGAGCCGGTACTCCTTGGTGACGGGATGCCGGCGCCCGAGCAGCATGGCCACCCGCTTCGTCTGGTTGTCGCCGATGGTGGTCGGGCGGCCGAGCGTATAGAGGTGGTACTCGAACAGCTCCTCCTGGGCCATCGCGCGGTGCGGCGGCCGCTGGTGCCCATGGTCATCGACTTGGCCGCCTGCTCCATCATCGGCTGGACCTGGTTCGACGTTGCCGGCGACCAGCTGGAGCTTGGCGTCGTTGTAGGACGAGCCGCTGGTGTTGGTGAGGGTGACCCAGCCGGAGAGGTCCATGGTCTTCTCGTCGGGCGCCAGCTGGCGACGTAGTCGGCCTTCCAGGCCAGGCCGCCGGTGAGATAGCCGAGCTCGACCTGCTGCTCGCTGGGTTGGCGTTCTGCAGCTCCAGCACCAGGGTCGGGCGGGCGCGCAGGCGGGCCGGCACCCTGTCGAAGACGACGCCGGCCGGGATAGGCGGTCTCGATGCGGTCGCCGATCTTCAGCACCAGGCCGCGTTGGCGACGCTGAGGATCCTGGCGTCCTCGACGGTCTCGGCGCCGGTCACTGGATTGGTCCTGACGACCTTGACGGTCTCGCCGACGGAATCCTCGAGCAGCTTCTCCGGCGTCAGCAGGTCGAACTCGAAGTTCTGCTCGAGCACGCCGGAGCTGGCCGCCGTCGTCTGTGGAGGAGCGCCGTCTCCGGCCGGAGCTGGGCGCTGACGTCGATGAAGGCCGAGGTTCTGGATGCCGGGCGGCAGGGTGACGCGGCGGCGGTCCTTCACCAGGGCCAGGTTCTCGTTGTAGATGGTGACGGCCACCGACGTCTGGTCGGCCTGCGTGACCCGGGTCTCCGGACCCGGGCCTGGGCCCACGCCCGCGACGGCACGAGACCGGAGCCGACGGCGGCGCCGACAAGGCCGGCGGATGCCAGCAGGACGCGCCGGCGGCTGGTGCGCTGATTCATAAGAATACCCCTCAGTGGCAGGCTGGCTGCGGGCGGCCGGTTGAAACGACCCTACACTCCCGTGCATTCCGGCGGAAGTGGGGCGGTACGAACGGATCTGAGCTGATGCACCCCATGTCCAGCGGCGGACGGGTGGAAGAAGTGCTTCACCACAAAGCCACGAAGAGACACGAGAGGCGGTGCTTCGGCCTGCGCCGGCTCATCGCCTTCGTGTCCTTCGCTGAACGTGGTTACGCAGGCGGAGCGAATGGACCCCCATGTCCAGCGGGACGCGGGCTGCCGAGGGACTGTCCTTCATGGTGTGGGTATCCCCTCGCGAAACTCACGGAACAACCCTATGCATATTGCGTGCGAGCCGGCTGGGCCGCTGCCCTCGTATGCCGGCGGGGCATGGCCCCGCGCCGCCGGGCATCGGCGTTTTCCTGGGACGGATACACGATGTCAAAGATCGACCGCGACGCGGGCTTCCGCGCCTGCGCGTCAGGAACCTCGCCGCCCCGCTAGCGGCGCAGAGCTAGAGAACATTAGTAAGAACAACCTGAGTCGGAAGTCAAGCTCGAACGCTGCTACCTGTCATCGCCGGGCTTCGACCTGGCGATCCAGCTCGAAGGATCGTGTGGCGGAGGATATCGCCGGGTCAAGCCCGCGATGACAATTCGTGGTGGGGCTGCCGACGAGAGTGCATGGTGGGGCTGGCCGGCTGTGCTAAAGGATTGCCCATGAAGAGCTATCGGATCGCGGCCATTCCCGGGGACGGATCGGCCAGGAGGTGATCGCGGCGGGGGTCGAGGTGCTGACGGCGCTGGCCGAGCGCGAGGGGCGCTTCGGGCTGGCGTTCCAGAGCTTCGACTGGGGGTCGGACTACTACCGGCGGCACGGGGTGATGATGCCGGCAGGTGGGCTCGACGCACCTGAAGGGGTTCGGACGCCATCTATTTCGGGGCGGTGGGGCGCTGGAGGTGCCGGACCATGTCTCGCTCTGGGGCCTGCGGCTGGCGATCTGCCAGCCGTTCGACCAGTACGCCAACGTGCGCCCGACGCGCATCCTGCCGGGAATCGCCGAGCCCGCTGCGCGGCGTGACGGCGCGCGAGCTCGACTGGGTGATCGTGCGCGAGAACTCGCGAGGGCGAGTATGCGGGCGTCGGCGGGCGCGTGCATCGCGGGCTGCCGGAGGAGGCGGCGACCGACGTCTCCGATGATGACCCGCGCCGGCGTTGCCCGCATCATGCGCTTCGCCTTCGCGCTGGCGCGCTCGCGGCCGCGCAAGCTGCTGACGGTCGTCACCAAGTCGAACGCCCAGCGCCACGCCATGGTGATGTGGGACGAGATCGCGGCCGAGGTGGCGCGGCGAATTTCCCGACGTGACCTCGGACAAGATGCTGGTGGACGCCATGACCATGCGCATGGTGCTGCAGGCCGCAGACGCTCGACACCATCGTCGCCAGCAACCTGCATGCCGACATCCTGTCCGACCTGGCGGCGGCGCTGGCGGGCTCGCTCGGCATCGCGCCGACCGCGAACCTCGACCCCGAGCGCCGCTTCCCCTCGATGTTCGAGCCGATCCACGGCTCGGCCTTCGACATCGCCGGCAAGGGCATCGCCAACCCGATCGGGACGTTCTGGTCGGCGACGCTGATGCTGGAGCATCTGGGCGAGGCGGCCGCCGCCGCGCGGCTGATGCGGGCGATCGAGCGCGTGACGGCGGACCCGGCGCTGCACACGCCGGATCTCGGGGGAAGCGCGACGACGCGGCAGGTGACGGAGGCGGTGATCGAGGCGATTGAGGGGATAACGCGTGAGGCACCAGCCCAACGTATGAACTCATCCCGCTGCCTCCCTAACCCCCAGGTCCCAACTAAGCTGCCCTCGTGGGATCATCCGTATCAAGTCAGCACCAGGGTGCGGCAAGAGGTCGGACAAGTCGCAATCGCCCGTCCCCGCCCACCACGTCTAAGCCCGAGGCGATCGACCTCATCATTACCTACAACAAGGGGGGCCGTCAGAAGTCATCGATCAGCGATCGGCCTTGGCAGCGTCCGTCGTGCGCCTGGATGGCCTTGGTGCACGCTCAACAGTATATCGTTGTACATCCTGACGATGGGCCTCGCGCATGGCCTCGGTTAAGCGATGGCGTCCTCCGTGTCACCGACAGAGGAGATGCCAAGATCGGCCTGGATCTGCCGGGCGGCATCGGCGGGCGGTTGAATGTAGGCGTAGGCATCCATCACGCTGGCAATCTCGTCCGGAGGTGAGGAGTACCAGTTTATCCATGATCTGGTCTTGAAGAGTTACCTTATGGCTCGCGTATCCTGAGCCGACCACCGTCAGCTAGGGCGTCGACAAGGCATCAATCCGCTCCCTGAAGGGCAGTATTCATCCTGCCGAGGTCAGCCTTAAAGGCAGTCCTGATCCTATGGCACTCGCGCTCCACTCAGATGGTCGGCATGATCGCGGTCGAGCTGAGCCCCGTGGTTGGTTTGGCGGATGGCCTGCTTCGACAGATGAGGGCGATGATGACGCCCGAGAACCCGATCAAGGAGCCGATCAAGGTGCCAATCATCGACTGGTAGTCCTTCACGAAGGTAAGCAGTTTGAGCTCGTGTCCTCGGCACACGGCCTCGGTCACAGCTAGGACGAGGACCGAGAAATTGCCACGGCTACGAGCGCAAGGATCACGGGACGGTCGTCTGGCCCTCATCGAACCGGATTATAGTCCGAGTCGTTAGCACGCCCAGAGAGATCGCCTAGACCATGTCCAGCACCAGCGGGCTCCCGGTAGGGGTACAGCCAGATCGCCAACCCCCATCAAAACCACCGCCCGCACCAGCCCGACATCATCACAGATAACAGGGGCCAGCTGGCATCGTCCAGCAGATGTCGTAGTTGTAGCCCTCCTGCGTGACGAAGACGAGGTTGTTACGGGCCGATAGCTCGGGTCGGATAGAAGTCGGAGTTCTATGTTTCGCCTGGGCATGGCGCCCAGCGTAACCGCCCCGGTAGCGCTTGCCGAAAGCGTCCGTGTAGTCGACGTGCACCTCGACGACATACAACTGGGCTGATGGAGTGGCAGTGCCCGATTTTGCTTTGGACCTTGCACAACTGCGTGAACGAGAAGCCGGGTCGTTCGGTGACCAGAAAAGCCCGGGGCTCCAATGGTGGTCGAGCTTCCTTCGCGTAGTTAGGTTCGTAGAGCGGCAAGTGCCTGGGCCAGCAGGCACAACAGCGGCTTGCTCATTGCGTCCGTGACAGAAGCGGGCGTCCGTCCGAAGTTCGTGATCACCACCGTGATCCGCCGATACACTCCGGTCCCTCGGATAAGTTCGTGTCCCCGGCGGTGCGTGCGGAAATCTTCACGTAGGCGCGCTCGGTCAGAAACCGGATGACAAGGTCCGGCATCAGCTGTCCGGCAGCCTCGGTCGCGATCCAAAAGTCCGGATGGTCGACACCGCCAGCACAACAGTGAACAGCCGGTGACACCGACCCAGACCGCGCTCCAATCCAGCCCGACGGGTTGCTTGATCCCGGTTCGAAGCAGCGAGGACGAGCTCTCCAGCGCAGCGCCACGACCAGCAGTATTACAATGATAGGACGGTCGTCCGGTCTCATGCTGGGCACGCTACACCGAGTCGGCCATGCGTCGGTAGACCCTCCCAAACAGGGGGCCCAGCACCAGCCGTGACCTCGGCACGACCGGCGAGATCGCCAACCGCCAACCTCTAAGTCCCGGGAGAGCTAGCCCGACATCATCTAGAATAACGAGAGGGAATTGACCGGGCGCGACTCCAGCCCATGATGCGCGCGGGAGGTGGGACATGAGCACAGACTTCATGTCCTGGGTCGGGTCAGCATCAGGCGATAGTCGCCGCCCTGATCGTGCCCGGGCGGCGTGGTCTTCGGCCTCGCCGGGGAAACGCTGGCTGCCGCAACGCTCTCGGATAGAAACTCCCGGCGCGATCTCACGACCGGTGCGAAGCGGTCATGTCCTCGGCACTACTGGCAGAGCCGACGTTCCTGGCTGAGGAGCTATGAGGACCGGGCAGAGATGATGGAGCGAGACAGTAGGCCCTTCTGACATCCCGCAGGCCTCGTGAGACGGAGGCTCCTACGACAAGCTGCTTCGACAGGATCGGCGTGCCAGATCCCGACCAGGGCAGCAGAAAGCGATCCATGCCTATCTCGCTTCGAAGCACCTCGTCGATGGATGTTAGCTGGCTCATCACCGAAGTCCACGGACGTCATCGACGAGAAGCCAGAGCCTCGGCCCCCACGTAGGCATGATACGCGCGCTCAGCGAGTTCAAGCAGGCGAAGCCGTCCGGATGCACCGCGAGCGCATCGACCTGTTCAAGACCGCGATCAACGCTCTGCGGAGCCGCTAGGCACACGCCCAGCACCAGCCGGTCCCCTTCCGGCACGACCAACCAGGCCGCCAACCCCATCATTCCCCTCACCCAAGGAGGCGGATTTCCGCCATCATCATCCCTAACATCGGCAGATCGACTCAGCCGCGCCGGGTTGACGCCACGCACCAACCCATCGTCGCGTGAGTCAGCCGTTCTGCGCGCGTGGCGCGTGGCTAGCGCCCGACTTCCCGGACCATTCTTGCGAACACCGCAGCACGACCCGCCGAGGCGGCGGTAGTGACCCTGAAGGGGCAGACTGTGCATGAGCCGGCCGCCGGAAACGCCCTTGAGCGGCTGCTCGCGGCCGGCCTTGGGGGCCGAACCGCAACGCGTCGCGAGTATCGCCCGACGTTGATCGCGTTGTCGAGGCAGAGGCGTGCCGCTTTCGCCAAGCGCCACGTGATCGATGCAGTTATCCGGCGGCGACCGATGCTGCCCGGATGCGGTGATCCTCGCCTGAACCCGTTTGCAGTTGCGACCCAACGACCCTCTCCGGTCACGCTGATCTTCCCGCGATCCCGGGCGTAGTCCTCGTAGGGAATGATGGCGGCGATGCGCATGCGGCCGTGATAACAAACAGGCTTCCGGCGCTGATCATCACCGGATAGACCCAGTCGCCCTGCTTCAGATGCGCGACGGAGGGCAGCACCCATGAGGGCCGCCGAACATCACGGAGAGAGAGGCCGCGATCCTCAGCACATTCGAGGTGCTTGCAGCAGCCCTGCGTGTCCACAACGTGACATAGTGAATTGGACATCGGAGTGCGTATCGCTCTGTCTCGGTGCCAAGCGCGTAGCCTCGCCAGCGATCCGGCTGCGCCACTCGACTGTCCCCGAGACTGGCGCAGGCCCCTGAACAAGAAACGGTCGTGTGACGGCTGGTCACACGCGCCGGCATCGCCAGTCCTTATGATCCTGACGCGCATTGGCTGAAAATGCGCCTCGCGTCGACATCAGGGATCGGTCGGCCATCGATGGTGCAGGTTCATCCGCCAACGCGCCTGCCGCCGGTTCCCGACCTACGATCCGGCGTCACCTTTCACGGTCGGGTTCTCTATCCGCCGGGCAAGTGGGGGCGGCGGCGCCCGGTGTATCCGGCCACCGTCGAAGTCTACCGGAGCTACCCATGTCACCCTTGTGGGATACGGCCGAAACCGCCATCGACGGGATCGTTTTCGACAAAGCAGAGCCTCGCCACCGGGACCGCGGATGTGTTCCTGAAGATCCGCGACGCCATCACCACCGACCGGTTCGAGATCGACCTTGCGCCCGTCGGCCGCGCCGGGCGCCAACCGGCCACGATTGTCAGCCGGCGCCGCCACCAATCCCGTCCAACCGGCGGAAATCGTCGTGCCCTGGAAACCGCAGAGGTTGCCGACCGTGGGCTGCCTCGACGGCCGCTTCTTTGCCGATGTTCACGCCTTCGCCAGGGCGCTGGTCGCCCACCTGCGCCGGCGGACGCTGCCGACGACCGTCGCCGCCCTCGTGGCTCGCCGCGCGCCCCGACGACAGCAAGTTCTCGCGCGGGGAGATCGTGCTGCGCGGGCTGGCGCGCACCGGCCTTCCCGCCGCCTTTCCGCGCGCCTGACCAAGAAGCCGGGAGCCTACACCTATGCGGAAAAGCATGACCGAAGCCGCCATCGCGATCCTCGAGCGCATCGCCGCCGCCAGCAGCCATCAGATCGAAGACAGCATCCTGCTCCGTCCGTCTGCTCAACGCCGCCGCCGCGGCGCTGGACACCTATGTCGACTGGGACAGTCGGTCTCCATCGGCCCCGTTCGCGGACACGGCGGCCGTGTGCGTGCTGCACTACGTGGCCGCATACATGGCGGACAGCGGCAGCAAGGCAAGCGTCAGGATCGGCTCGTACGATCCGGGCTTTCCGCCGGCATGGCATTTCGTACCGTCGCTTTCGCACTCGGCCGCTGATCCGGAGCGGCTGATGCGGGCGATCGAGCGGGTGACGGCGGGACTCCGGCGCTGCACACGCCGGGACCTCGAGGGGAAGGCGACGACGCGCGGCAGGTGACGGAGGCGGTGGTGGGGGCGCTCGCGGGGATAACGCGCGTGAGCGCACTGGCACGGACATTTTTTCGTCGCCCTCGCCGGGCAGCGCACCGAGGAATGAATGAGAGGCAGGTCCGCAATCCACCGCTATCTCGACCCGGGTGAGACCCCTGGGGGAGGTGCTGGGCGGGCTGATTACGGCGCTTAAGCATTCACCCTTGGAGTCCGGGTCTCTTTGCGGCAGTGAGCCAACCCGAAACGCAGGCTGAATTGTCATGGCGGTCGTCGGATGCAACATCGCTTGGGGAGTGATTGATGCGACACTGTTCGTGCTCAACAGTCTCTTCCATCGAAGTCGGCGTGCGCGCTTCTTCGCATGCTCAAGAGTGTACGCAGCGAGGTGGGAGGCCTTGGCCGCGGTCCAAGAGGAATTCGGGCTGGAAGACGTACCTTTGGCTGTCCTCACCCGGGAGGACCGAGACCGCCTTTATCAGTCCATGATAGCCCTGAGCTCTCGCGCCACACCCGCCCGGAGCCAGCCTGCGGCGGCAGGATTTCGTATCTGCTTTCATCGTCGTCTTTGCCCTGGTCTCAGCCACGGCCTCCCTTCCAGGCGTGATCCCGCTTCTTTTGATTTCGGATCCCAACTTCTGGCGCTTCATGTGTCGAACTGGGTGCCGATTGCGTTGCTGCTTCTCGTCGGATACTGGTGGGGCCACTACACGGACGCACCTCCTGGCGAACTGGGCTGACAGCTGGCGCTGCTCGGGGTGTTCATGGTCCTCGTCGCCGTCGCCCTGGGAGGATGAACGGACTGGCGCTTGGGAATCTGCCGCGGAACTGCGGCGCGTAGGGAGGAGCAACGCCCAAATGCCGATCATTGATGTGCACACGCACATGTTCACCGATAGGTTCATGGCTTTGTTGAAAGCCAAGGGCGGAATGTACAATCTGCAGACGCGGCCCGACGGGCAGGTGGAGATCTTTCGCCACGATACACCTGTCGTAATTCCACAGCGTGGCCATTTCGATTACGAGCTGCGTCTGCGCGACATGGATGCCGGGCATATCGATACAGCGATCGTCTCGCTGACGTGCCCGAACGTCTACTGGGGAACCGAGGACGTCAGTTGCGAGGTCGCGCGCGAGACCAACGACAGCATGGCCGCTGCCCAGAAGCGGTGGCCCGACCGCATCCGCTGGCTCACCTCGTTGCCTTGGGAATATCCGCGGCGGGCCGTAGAGGAGTTGCAGCGGAGCTGCGATGCGGGTGCGGTCGGGGTGATGGTCCTCGCCAACATCGCCGGCCGAAGTCTGACGGACCCGCTGTTCGCACCGGTCTGGGCCGAGATCGACCGACGCGCTCTGCCGGTCCTGGTGCACCCGACCGACCTGCCCGGCATCGATCAGATGGACATGAAGAAATACGACCTGAGCTGGTCAGTCGGCTTCATCGCCGATACCACGCTCGCCTTTACCCGCATCATCTTCGATGGATTTCTCGATCTCTACCCCAATCTGAAACTGATCGCCTCGCATGGCGGCGGAGCGCTCCCCATATCTGGTCGGCCGGTTCGACAAGGGCGACGAGGTGGAAATTCCATCCCGACGGAAAATGAAGGCGAGACCGTCAGAATATCTCAAACGCATTTGGTATGATTGCATCACTTATCATCCCGGCGCTCTGCAGTTCCTGATTTCGGTCGTCGGGGCCGATAGAGTCTTATTCGGGACCGACTATCCGCACCAGGTGCACGACATGAAGGGCTCGATGACGAATACGGCGGCGCTGCCGGTCGATGTCTGTCGCGCCGTCCGCGAGGGCAACGCGCGACAGATCTTCAGAATCTGAGCAACCTCCGGCAAGGTTCAGCTGTTGGGACCGTTGGTGCCGCGCGCAGAGCAAGAATTTGGGTGGCCGCAACGCGGTCATTCAGTTTCGTTGAAAGCAGGGCGGCGTATGACGACGATCCGAGAGATGGCCGAAGCAGCACCGGCAGATGAAGCTCGGCACCTTCCTGGTCGAGTTCGCGACGCCGGGGATCGGCTCACATCCCTGAAGCAGGCCGGCTGCGACTTCGTGCTGTTCGATCTGGAGCACAGCGGCATCACGGCTCGACCAGCTGAAGAGCGCATTGCGTTACCTGGAGGCCGCGGATCTGCCGGCCATCGTCGGCCTGCCGTCGAAGGACCCCTACCAGGTGTCGCTTGTGCCTCGACATGGGCGCGCGGTCGATCATGTCGCCGATGGTCGAGACGGTGGACGAGGTGCAGCAGTACCTGGCTCGCGCGCGCTATGCGCCGAGTAGGTCGCGCGCTGTTGCGCTGCGGGTGTCGCACGACACGCTACCGGCCGCGCGCCGGTACCGGATCTGGCTGACCGAGACCAACGCGGAGATCGTCTACTTCGCCAAGATCGAGACGGCGCTCGGTGCCGAGAATGTCGACGCGATCGCGGACGTGCCCGGCGTCTGACGGGCTCTGGATCGGGCCATGTCGACCTCGACAGCCTCGCTTGGCTGTCCCGGGCGACTTCGACGATCCCGCGCTTCCTCCAGGCCGTCGACCGCATCGTCGGCGCCGCCAGGCGCACCGGCAAGCCGATCGGCCGTGCTCGTCGGCTCGGTCGAGGAAGGCCACCGCCTCTACCGTCAGGGCTTCGACTTCATCGGCTATTCCGGGCGACGTGTGGATCCTACAGGATGCGCTGGCGGTCGGCGCTGGATGCGCTGCGGAGCGCGGCAGTGGCCTGAGCGCCGACTTTCTCCAGACGCGTAGGTTCATGACGCCATGCCTCGAGTTTGACCCTGATTTAGGCCTGCATCCCGGTCGTTCGGACGCACCTTCAACCGGTCACGCCTGCTCTTCACGGTTCAGGATCGCGGCATTGAGATAGCGAATGCTGGTCGTGCCGCGCATGCCCGCCTTGGTGGCCGGGTCATTCGCAAAGAAGGCCTCCGCTTCGGCGCGCGTCGCCACATCGAGCACCAGCAAAGAGCCGGTCTTGGTCACCCCGTCGTCGTCCCGCAGACTGCCCGCGGCCAGGATGATGTGCCGGTTTTGCCAGTTCATATTGCCAATGGGCAGCCATGATTTGCGCATCCGCCCGGATCGCGGGGCCGCTTTCGTTGTCGTCGCTGACGACGAGCCACGCCATGGTCAATTCCTTTCCCGTTCAGGGTCGCGCGCTTGCGATACCGTCGCTTTCCCGTGCCGAGGACACGAAGCTGGCGAGCGTCCGCTCTTCCTCGAAGTTCCAGGCGGTGCCGCGATGCATGATCGCGCGCTGGTCCCAGATCAACACATCGCCCACGCGCCAGCGGTGTGAATGGATCGCCTCCGGTCCGGTCACGGCGGCCATCAGCGCTTCGATCAGCCGCGTCCCTTCCCGGCTTCGACATGCCCTTAACACCGGCGGCATGCGCCCCGCAGGAACAGGGCCTCTGTTCCATTCAGCGGGTTGCGCCAGGTCGTCCGCCAGGGCGTTGCGGGGAATTTCGTGTAGATCTCCTGCGCGGCCAGACGCGCGTCCACCAGGCCGCGGAATGTGCGAAACTGTGGAAAACAACCTGATCGCGCGCGCGTTCCCGAGGTCGTCGGGCAGACGCGCCCATCCGGCCCGGGTCGAAACAAATCCTCGGTATTGCCGCCGGAGGACCGGGATCGTATAGCCGACCAGAATGTTCGAAATGGCGGGCGTGGGCAGGAAGGTGCTGTCGGTATGCCAGAAGAAGTTGGATTTGAGGTCCAGAAGGCGCAATTCCGCATCATCCGTCAGCCCACCCGCTGTCGCGACATTCGACACCATCGGGCGCGGCGGCGGCATGCCTGCTTCGGTATCTCTCAGGTCCTCGAAGCGGGCCGAACAATTCGGCGAGCGCGCGATGCGCCGGCTCGTCCAGATCCTGGTCGCGAAACAAGAGCAACGAGTGCCGCTCGAACAGCTCCCTGATCTCGGGATACAGATGATCCGCCGTCACGGTGCGAAGATCGACATGACGCACTTCGACACCGAAATCAGGGTGTAGGCAAGATGCTTGCATGCGCGACGCTCCATTTGGGGCGCGCCCCGGCGGGGGCTGCCCGACATCTTCAAGAGAGCCATCTCCGTGTGGCGGCTCTCGTCCGTTTCGACGCCAAGCCTAGCCTCGACAGCAATTCGGACGCCAGTCGCAGCAATTCGGATCAAATCGACGGCGGGAAGGCGACGACGCGGCAGGTGACGGCGGCGGTGGTGGCGGCGATTGCGGGGACAATGCGTGAGGCGAGGCCGCCAGCGTTCTGGCTGACCAGGTATGGCAGCCGTACTCCGCGTCGCTCGGCGCGATAAAGCCCGGTCAGCCCGTAGAAAATGCCGTATCCCCCAAATGGGAGGTGCGCAGAGGCCACCGTCGGGTAAAGCAGCGGAGAACCGATGGCACGAGCAGGTCTTCCGCTGTACGAGCGGCGGGGGCCGTTCATGAATGCCCTCGCCGGAGCCGGCGGCTGCACGCGCTCCTGGAGGCTCGGCCATGCATCGACTACGGAGGAAAGACGCTCATGTCGAAGATCGAATCGAAAGGTGTCGTTCATCTGCGCGGAATGCTGGGCGGTGAAAATGCCAGCGCTGTTTCCTTCTGTGGGAAGCGGGCATTGGTCGTCGCAGATGAAATGACCGACCAAGGCAATGCCGTACAGATGTTCGATCCCGTTGGTGACGATTTTCGCGCCGCGGAGCGGGGGCCGATCGTGCTCGATGCGCCGGGACGCGCCGCGGACGAGATGGATCTCGAAGGGATCGCGGTGGATGGGCGGACGGTTCGTATGGGGCTCGCATTCCGCTCGACGAAAGAAGACGGACGTGAAGAAGGCGTACGCGAAGAATCGGGCGGCGCTCATGGCACTCTCGAAATCCAGCCCGCGCGCGATGTCTTGCTTCGCTTCGGGCTTGATGATGCCGGTAATGCAGGTCCGATCGAGCGAACCAGTCTGCGCGGCTTCCCTCGATCTGACAGAGCCCGTTCAAATCGTTCGGCGCAACTGCCAGCAAGGAAAACGGAGTCGATGCCGAGGGTCTCGCGGCCTGGAATGAAAGGCTCTATATCGGCTTTCGAGGTCCGGTATTGCGCGGCAACTTCGCGCCCATTCTGCGGTGTCGATCTGGGTCGCCCATTGATGAGCCCAAAGTTCTCTTCGTGAACCTCGGGGGCCGGGGTGCGCGACTTGGCATCCGTCAAGAGCAATACGTAACTGAACGAAGTAATACC
>ERZ1370068.4822-contig-3877_pt1 | contig 56889 bp, 98 predicted proteins | sample MGYA00561227_ERZ1370068 | MGnify/ENA primary metagenome ERZ1370068 (study PRJEB38410, sample SAMEA6850437) | metagenome | study: Metagenomic assessment of the ecological functions of the soil: analysis of the soil microbiota associated with the... | reverse complement strand
GATCGCCAACTCTGGGAAGATTTGGTCTTGGGCCAAGGAGCGCGGGATGACCCATCTTGAAAACAGCGACGCAGCGGGTCCCGGCCAGATCGAACGCGACCGGGCTTGAATAGCCTGCGGCTGTCGTTGCCCGCTTTCCACTTCAGCGCGCCGGTTGTCTTATCCAGCGCGACGGTCGATGCGCCCTCGCCGCCCGAATCGAGAATCACCAGATTGCCATCGACCAGTGGGGAGCCAGCGCACCCCATGGCGCTGGCGGCTGCCGCCAAAGTCTTTCTGCAAATTTTTGCTCCAGAGCACCTTGCCGCTGGCCGCGGCGAGGCAGAACAAATCGCCTTCATGGCTCAGCGTATAAACCTTGTCGCCGTCAACGGTCGGCGTGCCGGCCGGACCGCCCTCAAATTGACGGGCATCGAGCGGCTGCGGGTAGGTGTGTTTCCAGATTTCCGCACCAGTGGCGGCATCGAGGCAGAAAACCACGTCCGTGTTGCCGTTGTTGCCCATCGTGTAGAGGCGTCCCCCTTTAACCGCCACGGATGATACTCCTGTGCCGACCTCTTTTTCCAGAGCTGCTTCGGCCCATCTTTTCCCCAGCTCGCCGGCGAAATCTTTTTCGGTCGAAATCCCATCGCGGTTGACCGCCTCGCCATTGCGGCCAGTCCACCGCATTCGCGAAAGAGTGAAGAAAGCAGGATGCGGACACCGCGAGCAAGACGAGCGAGAGCGTCCTCTTCATGACTGCTACTGGTAAGCGACGCTTCGCGCGGTGTCAAACGCGGGCTCTGTGCTGCGAATGCGCAAGAGCTACATCCAGAAGCTCGAGAGAATTTGAAAGCATTGTTAGGTGTTCCTCTCCTTCACGGGGCAGCCTTGGAGCGTAAACCCCAGTGCACGCTTCATCCGGGGACAGGTCGGGATGGGTCAGGCCCGCATTGTCGAAGGCGGCGAAATCCTCCAGAGTGATTTCGCCAAAGGTTTTCCCAGCCAGCGGTTTGTCCCAGTTTTGGCGCGGTAAATGGCGAGCGCCTCGTCGTAATGGCCCTGGAAAACAAGGCGTGGGCGAGGTTCTGTTTGATCAAGATCAAGTCGTCGCGGTCCGCTTCTCCTGACCCCGTCGCCAATCTCATTAACCAGCTTTTGAGCCTCTTCGCACCGGTGTCCTGGCCTCCGCGAACTGGCTATTTCAAGACCAGCCCGAAGGCAAGATCGCCGAGCTTCGGACGCCGTAACCGATAACGTGACTGATCGCCGGGTTCATAGGACACGACTTCCCGAAGCAATTCCACCGATTCACGCTGCCGTTTCAGCCCCTCCTCTCCTTCCAACTGATTGCCGAGGGTCGCAAGCGCGTCGCTCAGATTGTTCTGGGTCTTCGCCCAATACCTGAGGCAAATCGGCCTTTGGTAAAGACTTCGAGGGCGGAGCGATAAGCGGCAACGGCGTCTTCGAGCAGCTTGCGGCCTTCTTCTCTCCGCCGCTGCGCGTCCCGAGCTGCGTAGAGCGCGAGGCCCAGATTGTTCTGGGTCGTGGCCCAATCCTGAGGCAGATCGGCCTTGGTAAAGACCTCCAGGGCGGAGCGATAAGCGGCAACGGCGCCTTCGAGCAACTTGCGGCCTTCTTCTCCCGCCACTGCGCGTTCCCGAGATTCCGTAGAGCGCGAGCGCCCAGATTGTTCTGGGTCTGGGCCCAGGCCTGTGGGCAGATCGGCCTTCGGTAAAGACCTCCAGGGCGCTATCGAAGGCGGCAACGGCTTGCCTTCGAGCAGCTTGCGGCCTTCTTCTCCGCCGCTGTGCGTCCCAAGTTCGCAGAGCGCGACGCCCAGATTGTTCTGGGTCCGGGCCCAGGGCTGAGGCAGATCGGCCTTCGTAAAGATCTCGAGGGCGCAGTGGTAGGCGGCCACGGCTTGCCTTCGAGCAGCTTGCGGCCTTCTTCTTCCTCGCCGCTGCGCGTTCCCAGAGTTCCGAAAGCGCGGCGCCCAGATTGTTCTGGGTCCGTGGCCCAAGCCTGAGGCAGATCGGCTTTCGTCTCGACCTCCAGAGCGCAGTGATAAGCGGCCACGGCTTGCCTTCGAGCAGCCTGCGGCCTTCTTCTCCGCCGGTTCGCGTTCCCGAGATCGTAAAGCGCGACGCCCAGATTGTTCTGGGTTATGGGCCCAATCCTGAGGCGATTTCCCCACGTTGATTGAGGGCAAGCGTTCCCTGGCAAATCTTCGCCGCTTCTTCAGCTTCACGTTGCCTTCCGCCGGTTCGACCGTTATGCCTCGCTGGATAAGAAACCATGCGAAGGCGTTTCGCGCGCTCGGCCCAGAGTCCAGCATCGCCTACAACCTTGCGGTATTTTGTCCTCGGCTTCCTTGAAGCGCAATTGCTTCTCCAGCAGCGAGGCGGCGAGAAGTTCCTCTGGAGGAGCTTGCGAAGCTCATTCTCCTCGCGATCCCGCCGGTTCTTCTGCGCTTCGATCAATTCCGCGCGTTGGCTGCTCTTCGCCTCCAGGAAGGCGAGAGCTTCGCCGACGCCCTTTCCTGCAGGAGCTTGCTTGCCGTTAGGTAGCTCCTCGCTCGCTTCGCCCTCCTTCGAGGTTCGCTCGATGCCGTCCAGCAACCGGTCGAGATCCGCAAGCTGTTGGTCGCGTTCTTTCTCGATCCTCATTGATCATTCGCCAATCCTCGGTCTGATTGAGTGGAAGCAATGCGCTTTTGCGCCTGGGCGCCAATCTCCGTGGCAAGCTGCTCGCGCATCCTCGACCGGTCGTAGCGGAACTGCCCGGCCACCTTTTCCGCTGTTGCCTGAGGTCCGTGGGCAACCCACCACCAGACGCCAGTGGAAATAACGCGCGAGGGCGATGAGCAGTCCGGCGAGCACGGCAAAAGTTCGAGCGCGGTCGCGGGCGATGGTTCCCTTGAGCTTTTCCAGCTCGAACTTGAGCTCGCGCACTTTGAGAGCAATATCCTCGCGGCTGCGGACAGAGGTGTGCAGGACTCCCGCCCCGGCAACCTGCTGCCGATACGCCCGCTGGAGCTCGCGTTTCTGTCACTTTCGGCAGGCGATTCCTGGTCGTAGGGGAAATCTTCCTCGCACAGAAAGACGTAGAGTTTCTGCCAAGCTTGCGCGCAATCTCCGCCTCCATCTGGGTGTAGGATCGCCGAGTCTGCCCCTCCGGCACGGAGCCGGGCTCGGGCTCGGCCCCATACCGGACGCCGACGACGTGAGTGACCGCGTCGCACTGCGCGATGCGGGTCTCCAGCATCTGGCGGACGGTGCGGTAATCGGGCTCAAAATTGGTTTGCTCGATGGGGAAGCAGCCCATGGTCAGCAGCCCCTTGCTTGACCATCTCGCGCACACTGCGCAGATCCCCCGACGTCGCAGAAATAAAGACCTCCGTTCGCCTGCCTTCCGCGCTTCCAGAGCCTTGGTCTGCCTCTGTCGACCGTTTGCTCATTTTGCGGAGTGGGATCGATGCGTGAGCACGCGTCATAACAGATTGCTGCCGATGTGTTCATGAGGGTCCTACGCCCGAACCGGCCGCGGCTTTTGAATCATTCATGTGAATGGCGGCGAGCCGCTTGAACCCGATGAGCTTTTGAACTGCGCAAACGTGCGCATGACTTCCCTCGTCGCCGCCAAGATCGTAACCGGCCGCGAAGAGATGCGCGGTATCGATGCAGACACAGAACCGCTCCGGCTCGCGGCAGCCGCACAGGATGAATGCCCGAAATCCCGTTCTGCGTTTGCGCGCTGGCATGACGAGGCACAACCCTCACAGCGTTCGCGCAAGAAATTCCCGCCCTTCCTGCAGGAGAAAGATAAAACGGCTTGCAACCTGTTGAAATACGCCCCAACGAGCGGGTCTGTAAAGCAGCACCGGCCGGAGATGGTGCACGCATCGAAATCGGCCCAGCCGGCACGCGCCGGAAAACGGTGACTAAGAGCCGAGGTGCGCGACATGATTTTGCGTGCAAGGGTCGCACATGCGGACAACATGAAGCGGAGAAATTTCTGGAGGACGTGCGATCTGGCATCGAGCGATATTCGCGCGCGGCCGAGAAGGAGACGTCAGATCGGGACGAGCGGCTCCTGAAGGAAATCCACCATCTGTGCTGCCTGATCGCTGATAAGAACAACGGAACGGGCATAGCCGCACTGCGAAAGATTGCGCAGAAACTCACGACCCTTCGTGAAGAAGCCGGACGCTGCGATGAGATCGCCGCGGCAATCTACGACTTCGGATGCGGGTTTGCGCTCCTCCCGTGCCGGTGCCTTCTCGAGACGATCCCCAGTTCGAGAAAATCTCGGCGGGTCGCGATTGCCTTTGGACGATCGAGTTTGCCGCTTCCTGTTTCTGCTGTGTCGCCGCAAGTCTCGGGTGGAGTGCTTCAAGAAGCATGTTCAAGCCTTTCGCGAGCGAAACAACTCGTCGAGCGAATTCCTGACGCGGTCCCCTGCTGTCAGGGTCTCGTCGCGATGGCAGAGGGCTCGCTCCTTTACAAGACCGGCGAGCACGAAAGGACCATCAGGCTGGATCGAGTTCCACCGCAAGTCCTTCAATTCAGCCAATGCGCCGCTGAACTCGCAATTCCCATATTTCCAAGCGCAAGCGCTTCTCGCCGAGGCAAAGGCGCTGCGGGACGTGGGCAGATACACGGACGCTCTCGATCTTCTCTATCACGAACGGAAACTTCGGGCCCTGATCGACGATCTCCTGGGGCAGGTCTGGAGTCTTCTCGAGGAGGCGCGAATCCGCAAGTTCCGCCGCGAGTTTGAAAGCGCTGAAGCGTGTCTTGGTCTTGCCAGTCATTATGTCGCCGGCACCGACCTGCACGAGTATCGCGCACGGATCGCGGATCAGAGAGGCGATATCCACTGCAGCACTCGCGGGAGTTAAATAAGGCCGAGGCGAACTACAAACTTGCGCGGGAAACTGCCGACGCATCGGGTCAACTCTGGCTGCAGGCGCACGTCGGCAATTCGATCGCTCGGCTTCGCCTGCTTCAAGAACGGCCGGCTGAGGCAAAACAGATCCTGGAGTCGTTCTGAACCGGTCTGGAAGGAAACTAAGAACTACGGGAAATACCTTTACCTCCTGGGCCGGGCGGAAGCGGCGTTAGGAAACTACGGCGATGCGGAGCAAATTTATCGCAGCGCGCTGGAGAATCTGAAGAAGTTCGGCTTGAGCAGCACCGAGGCGCTGACACGCGATCGGTTGGCCCAGCTTCTCATGAAGCTCGGTCGCAAAGAGGAGGCGTGCGTCGAGTGGGCCCGGGCCCTCAAGCTGTCTGAAACGGTTCAAGCCGTCCGCCTCTTTGAAGATATCACGAAACGTTATGTCAACCAGGTGAAGGCAGAGGACCTGCTGCCGATCATCGAAGAATGCAATGGTCAAACGAATGGAGATGCAGTCGCGGATCGATGGCTCGCACTTGAGACTTGGCCGGGCCGAAGACCTGATCTGGCGGGAAACATTACGTCCTTGCTCACTGGTTCGTGCAGCCCATCTGGGACATGTTGCGTTGTGAAGACCGGAACACCTCTCGGCTTCCGCCCGTGATTATCGAATTTTGCAAGGTATTTGGTAATCCGGTCTGGCTGTCGCGCATGCTCACCGGGGATCTGTCAACGGCGGCCGAAGAGATCGATGTGCGCGCGCTGTGTGAGGAGTCGTTGGAGCGTGTCTCCAAAATGCTCGGCACTGAGCTTTCCTGACTGTCGCCGTCGAAATGACGACTATAGCGGCAGACGAATACGTTCTGCGACAAGCATTCGAGGCTCTGTTTCGAGGTCTGTGTTCGGGATTTCGCACAACCGCGTTCGAATTGTCGCAAAGCCCGCGTGTCGTGGCGTTCCGAGATCAGGAACTCCTGCTGATTCTCGCGCTAAAAGAACCTGTCCCGGAAAACTTTGCGCGTGCCAGCGACCTCGTGCGGATCAACGTCGCCATGAAGGACGAATCGCTGCGTCCGTTCTTCGATGCCGGCTACACGGGTGACCTGACCCTCGCAGACTTTTTCATCGGTGTCGTGCTCGGGGAAAAGCTTTCCTTCAACGCTGACCCGCCAACGGTGGAGATCAGATTCCAAACGCGCCACAAGCGGCCGACCAGGTAGATTTCTCGCTTCACAAGCGGCCTAAAGCAAATGCCGAAATAAATTTCCGAAATGGAAATTTCTTTAGGCATTTGCTCTATCTCTTGTATCAACGGCGCATGTCAGAATCGGTGATCCTGTTTATCGAAGACGAGGACGACCACTTCGAGGCGGCTAAGCGAACATCTCGAACCCGACTTCAAATGCGCGCGATCCCGTGCGCTTCAAGTTGAAGCCATCGCGAAAGAGATCGAGGAACTGGAAGCCTGTGGCGATCGTACTCGATCTGATGCTGTTCACATCCTCCAGGGCGGCAAAAGCGTGGCTGCTGCGGCCTTCCAGCGATCGATCTCCGCGCTTGAGGCGCGCTCTCTGCGCGCGAGGAGCCGCCCAAACGCTCGGCGACAGCCGGAGACGCCTCAGCCGAGATTCCGACAATGGCGAGCGACTGGCTTCGCGCGCTGAAGAAGAAATGTCCGGGAGTCCCCGTTGTCGCCTTCTCCCAGTTGGAAGCGACGGTCGGATCGCTTGAGGAACTGGTTGCAGGCGCTATTGCCAAGCGCCTGGACACAAAACCAGGCTCGTCAATGGCAAGGAGTTCGCCGAGAAGGTGCGGGAGTTGATCAAAGGATAGATTCGAAATCCGCTAGGGTCGCGTCTTGACGGGCTAGTGCCCAGATGAGGGTCACGTCTGGGTCGGGACTTGAACACTTTGTGGCAGACATTCGATTCAGACCCGAGGTCGAGTCGGCTCTGGCTGGCGCGCGAAGAAAAAATCGCGCTTGTTGCGAGTGTGGTGCACGACGCGGCCCGACGGGTGGCAAAGGAGGTGGCGTCGCCGGATGCAGGACAGCTCTAAGGCCATCGGATCGGTGCCCCTACTCCAACCAGATCTTCATATTTTCAAAATCGAAGGTCACTGCATAAGGCTTGAAGAAATCGTGGCCGACCATGCCCGCGAGGTGGAAGCCAAAGAGGTTCTCCCAGGGGAACGGCCCATCGTAAAGCCCCGCGACGTTCTCTTCCTGCACTTGCCCGAACGAAAGGCGATGCACGACGTAGGGCACGATCTTCAGCTTTCCGCCGCCACCCGCCCCTGCGGAAGCTTTGTCTTCCTCCAGCTTGATCCCGGCTTCCTTGATCACCGACTCTGCCAACTTGACTCCCGCGCCAGCCAGCCCTGGTGTCGACGAAGAGAAGCGCAGGTGGAAGCGTCTCCACGCGTCCCCAGCCAACCATGAAATGGTCGCTTGCAATCCAGAAAGGAACCGCGATGCTCTTGCCCGAGGCTGCCACAAACTGCTCCAGGTTTGTCGCGTTTTTCCGGCGGAGCACGAGCTCGCCGTGCGGAAAATCGAGGGTCGCAAGGAAATGGTAGAAGAGCGTGGTCCCGATGATACCGTCGATCTGCTTCGCGCCAAGGCCTTCGGAGAGCTGGCGGAGGGGTAGCATCACAACGGGCAGGTTCTTCACCGTCCAGTCGCCGACAGTGAGAGATTCGATCCGCCCTTGCTGAACCTCAGCGTGCTGGCCGCCGGAAAAAGTGCCTTGCACCGTCCCGAATAGCGGGACGCCAAGCTCCTTGGCGAAGTCCGTGTCGAGCGCGACCTCCGAGCCCCGGTGTCGATGAAGAAAGTGACCTCGTCGCCCCCGTTAACGCGCACGGTGATCAGCGGCAGCGGATCCGTCCGCAGGAATTTCAGGCGCGTGATTTGCCCATCGCCGTGCAACTCATAGGGCGTCTGGCCCTTGAAGCTCTGCAACTTCGCAACATTCAGTGTCGGGTACTGCGCGGCGACCAGCGGGTTGGGTACCCACGTCGACGCCGTTCAGCGCAGCCACCGCCTTTTCGAAATCGTCGCGGCGATAGTACGCCTCGGCGAGCATGACCTTGGGGTCGGCGTCGCCGGGCCGCAGGTCAATGGCCCTTTTCAGCCAATGCTCGGCATCGTCAAGCCGGTTGGAAAGAAGCGCGATCCGACCCAACCTGGAGCGTTGCCGAATAGTCGTCGGGGTGGTCGGCGGCGATTTTGGCGTATTGTTCGCCGGCCTGGGCAAACTCCCCGGTTCGGAAGAGCCGATCGGCGGAATCGATTGGCGATGGCTTCTGCTCCGCCTCCGTCGCCTGTCCCGAGATAGCGCAAGGCGCGAGCATCACCAAGAGTGCGAAGCAAATTCCGGCTGATTTCATTGTTTCGGACTCCGCGAGCCGGCGCGAGCGGGGGCGGACTGAACTGATAGGAAATCGCTTTTGGCAGGCGCCTTGGTAAACCCATGGCGCAGAGTGACAAAAGATGGCCAGGAAGTCAAACTGCCGCCGGAGGGCCTGGGGGCGCGCTGAACAAGGGGTGCGAAGGCGCACTTGGGCTCTGCCGGACGTTTCAGGTGGCGGAGAACGCCAAGAAACCACGCCTTGCCTATTTCGCGAAACGCATGACATCCGCCGGCCACACATCGCTTACATGGGCAAATGACATTGAGGAGGAAGTCGAGACTCAGCTTATGAAAATCCGCAAACGCGTCAAACATCTTGGAGGGATGCTTAAAAGAGTGGACCGTCGACGGCTGCCTAGCTTGTGCGCGCATGTTGTGCGTGCTTTGCAGAGATTAGTCCCATAAACTTAAGATCATGACGCTAGACACAACTTATTATTACCGGTTGACAAATAATTACCTGGGCGCAAATACGGCGCTTGATGTGAAGCCCTGACGGCAGCGGTCGTCTGATGATGGCCGCTGTTGGCGCCTTCAGCGGCCAATACTGGAAACCTGTTGACCTGGATGGGGGCAAGCTACGCTTTCCGCACGCTCTATCTCGGCGATGATTTGTCGCTGGATATAGTCAACGACGGAGTCAATACCACGCCCTGCCTGGCCCAAACCGGGAATTATTCGGGCCAGTACTGGTCGGTAACTGAATGGGGCGATGGAACATGTAAGCTCACCAATGACTTTACAGGGCCAGCTAAGTCGCTGGACACGTCTAGTGATACACATGCACCGTTCATGGACACCGGCGACCACACGGGCCAGCACTGGACACTGACCAAAATAGCTAAAGTGCAGAATAACGACCCCATCCCGCCTTTAGATCCAAAGGGAAGTGTGTATTTATCGGAGAGCCCTACCGACTTTAACTTTTACAAAAAGCCTGCTGGAACAGTTAAGGCCGTAATGATCTTTGTAGATTTTTCAAATGCGCCCGCGGGTTCCGCCTCTGCAACGGATGTTGCCAACCACCTGCTGGGCAATGGTGCTGCGCAGCAACTGTTCAGCACGCAGTCGTATGGAAAGATGAGCCTGGATGTTGCAGTCAAATCCAATCGTGGCTGGAAACGCATGGCTTTGCCTTCTACCTCGTACAGCTTCGATACCTTCGACACGCACAAAACGTATATCAGCGCCGCGGCATCGCTTTTCAGCCCTTCAGATGTAAGATTTTCCGATTATGATTTTGTATTTGTTGTGGCTCCCCAGAATGCGGGCTTTCCGCTTTCGCCGGCCTTCAATGCCGATCGCGGGCAGGGCGCCTCGTCTCCGAGCGGCGAGATAAGACTGGCCGTTACCTTTGGCACCGACAGCTACTCAAATCGCTATATCAATCTTGTTCACGAGGTGGGCCACCTGTTCGGTCTGCCCGACCTGTATCCTTATTCGGAGGGTGCGGATAGTGCAAAAGCCGGGTGCTGGTCCATCATGTCTGACATTTTTCATTCGGTATGCTTCCTTGGCTGGCACAGGCATAAGAATGAGTGGCTCGACCAGCCAAGGAAAGACCTTCCTGCAGGGCACAACCTCAACCTGGTACAAAACCCTTAGCCCATTCTCATCCAGCTACGGCCTGTCCATGATCGCGCTTCCAGTCGATGATATCCAGAAGCCCTCAAAGGTGCTTGTCGTTGAGTTGGCGCAACCTGTTCTTGGCACCAATAATCAATACTGGGGCGATGGCGTTCTGATATATACTGTTGATGCCAGGATCGCCACGGGCGATTCGCCGGTTGTTGTAATCCCTAAAATAACCAGCACCAGCTCCGATTATGGTTACCTCCACGAGGCTCCGTACCAGGTTAATGATGTTGCAAACTTTAAGGAAGGAAATGTTTCCATCGTTGTTTCCATTCTCCAGAAATTCGGTTCGTCTTATTGCCTTAAGATTGATTACAGAGAGATAACCTTGGCACAAGGCCTTGGTTTTGAAACCGAATGCTTACCTAAGTTCCAATCGCTTAACTTGCAGATGGCCGCAAAGGGCGGGAAGCCATTTGGCTAAACCACGTTTGGGAGGCGGGTGAATCCATGCAATCGAAGTTTGCGTGCGAACGATCCGGCCCAATGTATGACGCGAAGCCGGCGCAAGGTCTGTGCCGGCTTTTCGGCGGGCGCAGGACTCGCAAGGCCGTCGGAAGCAATTACCAGCCGGTCACCGGGCTTGTTTCCCTTTCCCAGCATCGCCCGCTGCAAGGTTTTCAGCGCCTCAATGATGAGGCTCTTTCCGCTGGCTTCCTTCAGGTCGAGCGCAAGCCGCTTCAAAACGGCGGGCTGTTGAGTTCCAGGCGCTCCATCGGATTCGTCCTCCTTCGAGAATTACCAAATGAAATCGGGCGGAACCCGCAGACCGCACGAGACATGCAATCGCATCGCGCGCCGAGTTGAGGAACTGGCTCATGCCAGTGGACCGGCTGGCATCCAAAAAGCACCAGAGATTTTTCTTGCCGGAAGGAAGACTATACCTGCAGGTGCATGGCGGTTCGGCCCGGCACCCATCCCATCCTGGACGAAAATACCACCGATTCGAGCCAGGCGATCGGGCCTCTTGGCTTTTCCGAGAAACCACCGGGCACCGATCTGTCTCGCGCCGCCAAGTGTCGGTGAGATGGCCTTTGCCACCACTCTTGGAGGTCTTTATGCGACATCGCTTGGGACGGCGGGAGTTTTACGGGATTGGGGCGGGAATCCAGCGGAGCCGACGACGTACGCGCGACCGCGGCCACGGAAGTTTTGCCGGATTGCGCGGCCGGCGTTGAGGAGGGCGTTCGTGAATTCGACCGGTCGGGCTCTCGATATCCGAGGCAAAGATCCCAAGCCTCTTCGAGGTCGCGATCTTCCACCGACGCGCGGTTACCCCATGCTGCCGCACAACGCGCGGTGCGCACTACTGCGAGTTCCGCGCGGATGCCTTCCAGCTTCAGCATTTCTCCTCCGCAGCCACCGCCATGCGATGTTCGTGGGAAATGCGCACGTCTTTCAGCATCCTTCGCGCGAGCATGACGCGGTTCTTCAAATCCGACGTGGATGCTGCCATACGCAGCGACGAAGTTTTCCGGATCATCGTCAAATTGAATGCGTCGCTGGACAATCTCCATGCGTTGCCGCAGGCGTGAAACCACCCTGCACTCAGCACGCCGTGGGCGAAGCGGTCGGAAAGCTGCGGGCGCAGGTCGCCCTCCTCCGGGTTCATCGTTCCGACCAGAATGTATCGGCTCTCCACGATCCGAGTGATACCATCCCGCTCCATGCGATATCGCCCCGAGGCCGCCGAATCGAGGATGAAATCTGCCAGGTGATCTGGCAGCAGATTGATTTCGTCAATGTAAAGCACACCGCCATTTGCATCTTCAATCAAGCCGGCCCGGCCTTGCCATTTGCTTTGCTCCACCAGCGTCTCGGCGTTCACTGAGCCGAGCAAGCGATCCTCGGTCGTGCCAAGCGGGACTTCTACAAATGGGAGGTTGTCATGCGAGGTTGACTGGAGGATTTCCGCAAATGCGCGGACCAATGACTCTTGGCGCAGCCGCGATGTCCGAGAAAAAGCGTGCCGCCGATGCGCGGATCAATGGCGTGATAGATAGAGCGATTTCTTGGCCCGCTCCATCCCGACAATCGCGGTGAAAGGAAATTGCATCATTCGAGTTGTCCTTGCAGTTCGAGTAAGTTTTCTTCCAGCGCAGAGAGGGTTGCCTCGCTGGGATGCTCCCACAATCCGCGTTCCGCTGCTTCGAACAACCGTTCAGTGGCCTCTCGCAGCGCCACGGGGTTGTGTCGTTGGAAAAATTCCTTTTGCTCGGGAGAAAGCAAAAGCGCCTGCGCGATTTCTTCGTAGTGATGATCCTCGACGAAATTCGTCGTCGCGTCGTAGCCGAAAAGGTAATCGACCGTCGCAGCCATCTCGAATGCGCCTTTGTAACCGTGCTGGCGCATCGCTTCGATCCAGCGAGGATTCAGAACGCGGCTGCGGATCACGCGCACCAGCTCTTCCTTCAGCGTCCGAACGCGAAGTTGATCGGGGCGGCTCGAGTCGCCGTGGTAATTCGCCGGCGCGCTGCCGCGAAGTTGCTCGATGCTGGCCTGGAGCCCGCCTTGGAATTGAAAATAATCGTCGGAGTCGAGAATGTCGTGTTCGCGATTGTCTTGATTCTGATGCACGACCTCGATTTCGGCGAGCCGCTCGCGGAACAAGCCGATGGACTCGCTCGCGGTGCCATCGCTGTCGAACGCATGCCCGCCCCATTTGCAAAAGACATCGGTCAGATCGCTTTTCGAACTCCAATTTCCGGCATCGATCAGCGGTAGAAGGCCGGTCCCGTATGAGCCGGGCTGGGAGCTAAAGACGCGGAGTGTCGCGCGTCGGGCGGCTTCGCCACTTATTTAAACCTTGCTGAACAAGCGATTCGCGGTCGCGCAGCCACGTTTCGCGGATCGGATTCAATTCCGGCGGTTCGTCCTGTTCCGCCAGCCGCTTCGGCACCGTCGCGAGCAGTCGCATGGTGTCCCCGAATGCATCGCGAAATAAACCCGATACCCGCAACAAGACATCCACGCGCGGCCGCCCAAGCAAGCTCAAGGGCAGAATGCGAAAATCAACCACGCGCCCCGAAGATTCCTCCCACACCGGCTCGCAACCCCATAACCATAGAGCTTGCGCGATGTCATCGCCGCCCGTGCGCATGTTGGAAGTTCCCCACACCACGAGCGCCAGCTTGCGCGGATACTCGCCATGTTCCTGCCGGTAACGCTCCAGCAGCAGATCGGCCATGTCCTTGCCGCAGCGCCAGGAAGTCGGTGTCGGGATCACGCGCGGATCGATGGCGAAAAAGTTGCGCCCGGTGGGCAACACGTCGAGCCTGCCGCGAGTGGGCGCGCCTGCCGGGCCGGGCGGCAACAAACTTTCCATCGAGACCGTTGATGATGTTGCGAACCTCGTCGCCGCATTGCGCGAGCCGCGGCGAAAGTTGACGGCGCACCAATTCGCGCAACTCGCTGCAGGTCTGCACTTTCCCCGGCGCTTGCGCACGCCGCAAAGCATCTGCAATCCACGCGCGCGCTTTGCCGTCCAACTCGTCGCGCTTGGACGGCGCGAGCTCCTGCAAATCAACGGCCGCGCCGTGCAGCGCTTCCATCAGGCCGGGCCGGTCGCCGCTGGGGACTCGCAGCAAGCTGAGAAGAAAGTCGATCTCTTTTTCCCCGACCGGCCTTTCGCCCAGGACATGGAGCGCCGACCGGATCTGGCTCTCCTTGATTTCACAAAGAAAACTTCCAACGACCTCGATCGATTTCGCGCTGCCCGGCAACTCCTTGCCCCACGAGGCAAGAGCGAGCAACTGTTCGATCTCGCGTTCCAGTTCCGCAGCACGGCTGGGATAGAGCGTCACGCAGTGGGCGTGCTCTTCGAGCAGGCGCTCCATCTTTCGAGATCGTCGTAAAGACCGGCTCTGGTGAGCGGCGGCGTGAGATGATCGATGATCACGGCAGACGCGCGGCGCTTGGCCTGCGTGCCTTCTCCGGGATTGTTGACAATGAACGGATAAAGGTGCGGCAATGGGCCAAGGCATAGTCGCGGGTAATCATCCTCGCCGAGCGCCACGCTGCGCCCTGGCAACCATTCGAGGTTCCCGTGTTTGCCAAGATGCACGATGGCATGCGCGCCGAATACTTCCCGAATCCAAAGATAGAACGCGAGATACTCAGGCGGTGGCGGCAAGGTAGGACTGTGATAAACGGCCTGCGGCTGTAACGAAAAGCCGCGGGGTGGTTGAATGCCGACAAAGACGTTGCTCAACTTGCATTCCGGCAACGGGAATGTCGTCGGAGAAAGTAAGCCTCCAATTTCGGTCTAACTCTTCCCTGCGGTTGACTGGCAATGTTCCCAGGAAAGATTCAAGCCGGACGCGATCCATTGTCTGGCGGCATGGCTTGCCATAAGAATGTTCCGGATCGTTGGTGATCCCACCTTGCAACCATTGCATCAACTCTTCGCCGTTTTCGGGAACGGGCTCCACCAAGTATCCTTCGGCACGAAGGGCGCGCAGCAGGTTCACCGTGCTGGCGGGGGTGTCCAAGCCGACCCCGTTGCCAATCCGCCCATCGCGGTTCGGGTAGTTGGAAAGAATCACCGCGACCTTTTTTCGGCATTTGCGAGTTGACGCAAACTGGCCCAACGCAGAGCCCACTCCCGCAACATAGGCGATCTGCGACAGATCGGGTGCGAGCCGTTTCACACTAAACTGCACTTCCGGGATGAGCTGGTCGTTTTCCTTGAACCCGCGACCGTGCCGAGCAGGCGTCCGTCGATTTCCGGCAGGGCCACATTCATTGCGATTTCGGCCGGAGGCAGACCGGCGACGTTGCCTTCCCATGCTTTGCGGCTGCCAAGCGCCACCGGCACTTGCAGAACGGGGCACCCGAGTTGTTCGAGAAATGACGGTCGATCGCGCGTCGTTCATGCAGATGGAAAAGCTCTGCATGGTCAACACGACATGCGGCGGCGATTCGTGCGCGAGTTTTAACAACTCAGCCTGCGCCACAGGATTGCGCAGCGAAACGAGACAAAAGCAGCGGACCTGAAACTCCGATCCTCCAGCGCGGCGCACATGGCATCCACCACCTCGAGGTCGCCGCTTTGATACCATGCCCGATAGAAGCAGAGCCATGCGTCGTAAGTTCCCGGCGTCCTGGAGACTTTGTAGATGCCAAACTCCGGCATCGGCGTCGCTTCCGGCAAATCGTCGGGACGCTTCTGAAGCAACCACTCGATGCACTCTCCGGCCCTCTGCATGTTGTCCGGGCCGCCGTGTTTGAAAAAGTCAAACATCCGTTTACAGACCGTCGGGGAAAATCGTTCAACGCAAGCGAGTTCTTCTTCGTCTGTGTCAGTGCCCGATAGAATCAGCAATCGCGGACGATCTGCCGCTTCGTCTTTCAGGTCGGATAATCCCTGAATGAAATGTGCAAAGTAAGCTTTGCCGCCCAGCAAAGCGAGCAACTACGAGCTTCGCGCGACGGATGACATTTCCGATGTAATGGTCGGCGGCTACCGGCTGGCGCAGCGGAAAAGCGTGCGCGATGCGCAATCGATTCCCAAATCGGCCGCTCCATGTCGCAGCAACACACGCCAGGTCGGTGTCGGCGGCGCTCAGAAATACGATCTCCCCGGGAGTCTGATCGATGAGGATCAACTCCCGCTCTGTGTCCAGGCAACCCGGCTGCGCTGCGGTCCAGTGCATGATTTTGCGCTAGAGCAATGCCGAAATTTCTTTCGGCATTTCCTCTATTTCCATTCCGAACCGGTTAGTTCCTTCATCAAATGAACGACTTCTCTCACGGCGTGGATGATAGCCGATGAACACCAAGCTGGACTCCGGCTCGTGGTGATGCTCTTGCTCGAAGTATGTTTGCACGCGAGTGCGCACGGCCCTGCACGACAAGCCGGTGATGCTTGCCATCGACAGCCGCAAAGCCCTTGGCCCGGAGAATCGGCTGCTGCAGTGTGACTTCACGCACTGGCGGCTTTTATTTTCGCCGCGTCCTGCGGCTCCTCGCAGCGGAGCACGAATGACTGCCATCCCGTATCATGCTCGTGGAAATGCTGGTGCGTGTGCTCGCCGTGCTCGTGCGCGGAAAGCGCCGGTATGGGAATGGCCGTCAAACCGGCTCTGGTCTTCCGGCGGGCGATCCAGCTCCATCGGCATCTGCTGGATCGGGCCGTGATGATGGTCGTGATCGTGATGAGTGGCCGCCACAGGCTCCTCATGCACGTTCAAGCCCATGCACAAGCGCGCATCGAGTTCCGCATGGTAGGCAAGTTCCAGGAACCGGATCTTTGCCGCCTTTGGCGAACCAGCTCCTCGGCCTTCATGAGAGACTCTTCCGACAACTCGTCGATCTTGTTGAGAACAACGACGTCGGCATTCTCCAACTGGTGGTTGAGGATCGAGTCAAGCGAACCAAGATGCTCGGGCACTTGGCTTTGCTCTGCGCCGGGAGTTGGTTTGCCGGTTTCGAGGTTCCCAGCGAGGAGTTGCGGAGTGTCCACGACCGTGAGAACCGCATCGAGTTGGAAGTCGTTGCGGATTTCCGGCCAGGCCAGCGCCCTCATCACAGGCGTGGGCAGAGCCAGTCCTGAAGTTTCGATGAGCACATGATCGACCTCATGCTTGCGGCTTTGGAGCTGCTTCATCACGGGAAGAAAATCGTCCTTGATGGTGCAGCAGATGCAGCCGTTGGGAAGATCGTGGATTTCCGCGCCGCACTCCTCGCCGGCGCTTCGCAGCAAAGCGCCATCCACGGAGAACTTCGCCGAACTCATTCACGAGCACGGCGAGCCGACGGTCGGGATTTTTTCAACAAACCACAAATCAAGGTGGTCTTCCCAGAGCCGAGGAAGCCGGTAATAATGGTGACAGGAATTTTCATCTGCCTGATTTTTCGATCAGGTTGATCATGAAGTCGTTGACGCTCGGAAAGAGGCCGATAACCACCGCAGCCATTAGCATCGCCAAGCCCGCGTAACGATAGACACCGAGTTGCAGCACCCGTTGGAGCAGAAGTCCCAACGCGATGCCGACGCCCTGCAAGAGCAATGCAGAAAAGAGGCATCCGGCGATAAATACTGGCATGTTGTGGACATAGCTATCGTTGGCGATCAAAGCGCTGCCGTGGAAGGACGCAAACAGTGCAACCACGCACAGCGTGAGAAGAATCGATAGACGCGAGCCCCATGCGAGCAATCCCCCAAAGACTGCGATGGAAGCAAGGATTCCGTATTCTGCGAGTGGGACCGGAACACCCATGATGTTCAGGATGCCTCCGAGCAACACGGACACGCTGAAAATGCCCGGAATCGCCCACAAGGCCTTGCCGCCAAGTTGCGCAGCGATGAGGCCTACAGCGATAGTCACGAGCATGTGATCCAGTCCGTGAATCGGCATGCTGATGCCTTGCAGGAACGGCTCGCCGGTCATGAACTCGGCGTGATGAGCTTGAGCAAGCGATGGCAGGCCCACAAGGGATGCCAACAACAGTGCATACGGGGATGCTTTGATGGATTTGTTCATACTGTCTCTTTTTGTTTGTTTTGTTTTGGTTGGTGCTGCTGAAAAATTTAAAGCGCGACGGATTGGCTCTGCAAGCAAGTGTCTAAATATCTTATTATGGTCTGAAAATCGCGGGCGACGACGGGATAATCCATCCGCGGCCGTTCCACCACGATCAGAGTGGCGTTGATTGCTTGCGCGGCATCGGCCTTGGCTTGGAATCCGCCTGCTTCCCCGGAGTCTTTCGTGACCACACAGTCAATGTCCCAGCTTCGCCACAGTGTTTCGTTGAACTCTTTGGAAAACGGCCCCTGCATCGCGCAGAGGTGAGCGCGCGGAATCCCAAAGCGGAGGGCGCGTTCCAGTGACGCCGGGTCAGGGGCGACGCGGGCAAACCATTGGCGCTCCGTCGCCAGCCTATGTTTTACAAACGTTGACAAGTCTTTCGTGCCGGTCGCGAGGAAGATCCTTGTTCCTTTCCGGACCGCCTCCGCTGCCGCCGCCTCCATGTCGCGGCAGTAGATTGCCGTGGGCCGGCTCCTGGTCTCTGGTCTCTCATAACGCACGTAGGGAATGCCAAATTCGCGGGCGAGGCCGATGAGTTGCCCGGAAATTTCCGTCGCAAAAGGATGCGTGGCATCGACGATGGCTTTCGCGTCCGACTGCCGCAATTCCCGGCGGCGGGCTTCGACGCCAATCTTTCCAGAGCAAACGACAAGTCCGGGGAAAATTTTCCAGCACAAGCTCCGGCCATATTCCGAAGCGGTGGAAACGATCACATCATGTCCGCTGCCGGCAAGTTCGGAAGCCAGCGCGTTGCCGTCGCTGGTGCCTGAGAAAACCCACACGGACGGGCACACGGCGGCGGGTGCCGATTCTTGTTCGCGAGGAACTTCCCAGGAATTGTAGCCACGCGGCGTGTAGATGAATTGACGCTTGCGCCGCGTGAAGCGGTTGCCCACGATGATCGTGGTCAGCATGTCGAACTGACGATCGAGCAAATCCGACAACGTGCAGACGTAATGCTCCTGGCCGTCGCGGTAGGCATTCCTCACGACGCCGCAGCAGGTCTGCGGCGATTTGTGCTCGAGCAGAATGCGCAGGATGCGATACACGCCGTCCTGCCTCGTCCGGCTCTGCACGTTGTAAAGAGCCGTCACCAAATCCGCCTGCGCGAGCTGGCGCGCGCGATGTTCGATCCATTTCCACGGGCAAAGAAGATCCGACAGCGAGAGTGTCGCAAAGTCGTGCGACAAGGGCGACCCGAGCAGTGAGGCGCAGCTGTTCGCCGCGGAAATTCCCGGAATAATTTTCAGCTCGAAATCATCCTCCTCGCGCATCTCTTCCAGAACCAGAGAAGCCATGGCATACACGCCGATGTCGCCGCTTGGAAACCAGGCTCGCGACGCAGCCAGCACGCGCGAGCTCAATTGCCTGGGCGGCTCGCTCGCGTTCTTTCGTCAGTGGCAGAGTATGGATTTCCTTCCCTTCGATCCAAGGGGCAATCCACTTCAAATAAAGCTCGTAACCCACAATCGCATCACTAGCTCGCAAGGCCGATTGAGCCATTGGCGGTATTAATTCGGCGAAACCGGGACCGACGGAAACGAGGTGTAATTTGCCCGATGCATTCATAGTTCGGAAATCTCCTCGACGATCGCTATCGCGACGCCATCCGAGCTTGTCTTGGAGAGCACCAGCCTGCCGCGGAAAGTCGCGAGCAAAGCGCACGGCTCGCAAACACCATCGACGCCGATGTTCTCCCGCACCCATGAAGAAGCGTTGGTCACCCAAGGCCGCTGCTGGATCAGCGTTTGTGGAATGATTCGCAAGGAAAGATCATTCTCTTCGCACCATTCCAGCAATCCGGGTTCCTGCGCTTTCAAATCGATCGTCGCAACTTCACGGATCTCTTTGCGGTCGCGCGAAATTTTTGACAGCGCGCCGTGGATGGCCGCATCAATTTTTTCACGGCTTATTCCTTTTCGACAACCGATCCCCACGACCAGCGGCTTGAGCGTCTCCATCGCGGTCGTGATGACCGGAACAGCTCGGTGAGATTCGCGACGCGATAGGCCAGGCGATTCGCGCCGCCTTCGTGGCCGCTCAGGAGAGAGATGGCAAAGCGGCAGCCTTCATCAAGGACCACGATCGCAGGATCGGTCGTTTTGTCTTTTGGCAGCCCTTGCAAGTAGCGAACGGCGATGCCTGTGGTCATGACAAGAATCCATTGGCGATAACTCGCGTAGCATGTCGCAAATGCCTGGCGGTTGCTCTTATCCCCGTCGGTTTCAAACCGCAGAGTTTGCCTCCAAGGCTGTGTTCAAGATGCCGGCCGAGCTTTTCCGCTCCGGCACGCACGATCCAGATTCCGAGTGATGAAGTCATGCGGAAACCCTCCTGCCGGCTTTCCGAAAACGATGAGAGTATTCGGCCGAGTAAAGTCGCGACTCCGCCACGAGCTTTTCGTCGAGAACCTCGCCGACGACCAGCATGGTGGAAAGCTGCCAGTCGTGCGCATTGATTTCATCGAGCATTTTGCCAAGCGTGCCACGATGGATTTTTTCCTGCGGCCAGGTAGCTTTTTGAACGAGGGCAAACGGCGTTTCGGGAGAATAGGATGCCAGAAGATCTGCGACAACTTGCGGCAGGTTGGCTCCCGAAAGAAAAATGCAAAGCGTGGCGCGGTGAGCCGCGAGCGATTTCAAGGATTCCTTCTCGGGCACTCGCGAAGCGCGTCCGCTGGTGCGGGTGAGAATAATGGTTTGCGCGACTTCCGGCTTCGTGAGTTCGGCGTTCAGCACCGCAGCCGCCGCGACGAACGAGGAAACGCCGGGGATGACCTCGTATTCGATTTCCAGCGCGTCCAGCCGTCGCATTTGTTCCGCGGTGGCACCATAAATCGACGGATCCCCCGAGTGTAGACGGACGACGTCCCAGGCTTGTTCGCGAGCCCGGATGTAATTCGCTTCCTGCTCATCGAGGTCGAGCTTGGCAGTATCGATAATCTCCGCATCGGCGCGGCAATGCGTCAGCATTTCGCGACTCACCAGCGACCCGGCGTAGAGCACCATCGGCGCTCGCGCTAGAATTCGCGCTCCTCGGAGTGTGATCAAATCCCGCGGCCCCTGGGCCGGCTCCAACAAAATAGACTTTCATGATCGAACTCCTGCGTGACGTTTTCTGCCGGGCTTTTTGCGAATGAGCATCGTCGCGAGGTAGCCCAGCGATCTCTCCGGTTCCATGTGGTGAACGCCGCTGTGCACCACTTCGTCGTCCATGCCGACATGACGAGCGAAAGCGCAATTTGCCGCGATGCCCATTTCTTGAAGCAATGCGAGAACCGCCGGAAGCCGCTTGCCGATTTTCATCAACACGACGATGTCATGCGACTCGATGGCAGCCCGCAACTCCGGCAGCTTGTCCGGACACGGCAAAATCAAAACATGCTCCTTGCCTTCTCCGAGTGGAAATTCCGTCGCCGCCGCAACCGCACAATAGCTGGTCACGCCAGGATAAGTTCGGTGCCGCAACTCCGGCAGGCAATCCTTCAATGCCGCCAGTGTGTAAGTGTAAGTCGAGTAAGTGAATGGATCGCCGATCGTGAGATAAGCGATGTCTTTGCCTGCGCGCAATTCCGCGGCGATGGTCTCCGCGAGGGTGGCGTAGTGTTCGCACAGCAAGTCGCGATCGGACTCCATCGTAAACTCCACTTCGCGAAACCGCTCGCCGGGTATCTCATTCGCCGGCAGGCACTGGCGTGCCACGGAATGATCCATCGTTGTGGCGCGCGGCACGAAGATCACGTCGCATCGTTTCAAAAATTCCCACGCGATCACCGGAATCAATCCCGGTTCGCCGGGGCCGACGCCAATCCCGCAAAACATGCCCGGCATGTTCATGCGATTCCTCCCAAGGGTTTGCCGTCCATTTGAAAAAGCCGCACGGCGACTTGATCCACGCGTTGCAATCGCCCGAAACAGCCTCGCCGATTTTGTTCTCGAGGGCACTCCAGAATTGCGGCGCGCAATCCTCCGCATGAAGCAAATCGATCACGCCTTCCACGATTTTCGATTCTTCGATGCTGCGCAGAATGCGATCGCTCAAGCCGAATTCGCTCGCAGCGCGGTGGACGGCTTCCACTGCGCCGCGACTCTGTCGCGAATGAGTATCCCACACGCCGTCGAGCACCTTCGCGAGCTTGCCGGGATGGCCGATCACCCAGAGCAGCGGAGACGATGGGCGTTCTCCGTCAAAGTCTGGTCCACGCATTCCAAGGCGTAGCCGATGAAGTTTGACATCTGCACGACACGTTTTAACGGCAGTTGGAGCGAACTGCGCGCGAATCGCTGACCGAGGTTGCCTGGCGCGAGCACGATTTCGTCCGGATTCCCGCCGAGCGCCACGCGGATGTAAATCTCGATCGATGCCTGAAATGCTGCCATCGATTTCGGTTCCACGATTCCGGTGGTTCCGAGAATCGAGATGCCGCCTTGAATCCCGAGGCGCGGATTGAAGGTGCGCTTCGCAATATCCTCGCCGTTTTCGCAGCCGATCTGCAGATCGAATCCCGCGTCCCGGCTGCCCTCTCCTTCATTCAGGACCTCGTGCACGGCGTGGATCATCATGCGCCGCGGAACGGGATTGATCGCCGGCGACCCGATGTCGATTTGCATCCCGGGTTGCGTCACGATGCCGACTCCTCTCGCCGCGCAGAAATACGATTTCGCCAGTGCGATTGCGTTTGACCCGCGCGAAAATGCGCGCGCGGTGGGTCTGGTCGGGATCATCTCCCGCGTCCTGATCACATCCGCGCGCACCGTGCCGTCATCTTCATCGCGAATGCAATCGATCGGAATCGTGAGATACTGCGCGCCATCCGGCAGGGTAACATTCACTTCGTTTGGCGACTCGTTACAGACGAGCTTGAGCAGCGCGGCTTTCACCGCTGCAGTCGCGCAACTGCCCGTGGTGTAGCCGCGCTTCAAGCCGTTTGCAGCCAACTGCCCCAGATCGAAACGTGATCGCGACGCTGAATCGGTTGATGCTTCCTGAGCCATCATTTCGTTGCCAATTGGTTTGCCACACGAATGAGCATCGCATTCACGGCGGCCGCCGCCCATGGCGATCCGCCGCGTGTGCCACGATTCGTGATGCGCGGGACTCGCAGGCAGCGACGCAGGTTTTCTTTGCACTCGCGCGTCCCAACGAATCCGACCGGCAGGCCGATGATCAAGTGCGGACGCCATTGCTGTTCGTTCACGAGGCGCACGGCTTCCTCCACTGCCGTCGGCGCGTCCCCGATGGCGAGGATGAGATCGTTTCCAAATTGCATCCACGCCCGGCGAATCCCTGCTGCCGAGCGGGTGAGACCGTTGGCTTCCGCGAGCAGTCTTGTTTCCTCATCGTGCACGCAACAGACCGTTTGCACCGACAACTCTTGCAAAAGTGTTCGGCGCAAACCGCTTTGCACCATCGTGACGTCTGTGACGATGCGAGTGCATTGCGACAAGGCTTTCACGCCGGCCTCGACCGCTCCGGGGAAATGAAAATGTCGTCCACGATCTCGAAATCGCCGCTGGTGTGAACGAGCCGCTGCAACACGACTCGCTGCAATTCAGGAACACTGGACCAATCGCGTCCCGCGGCGATGATGCGAAAGCTTTCCGCTTCGATCGGATGCGGCGCGCAGGCTCCGGATGCTTGTTCCGGGGCATGGCTGCCATTTCCGCCGCGCACGTGGAAATGGTGTCCCTGCTGCGGCGCACCGACCTCCTTTTCATATCCCACGATCTGCACGCGATATTTGCACAGGCCGCAATTCATCGCCGCCTTTCCCGCGATGCTTTCGGCAGCCCGTTCGAGGAACGCATCGGCGATGTGCTCGTGAATTCCGAGGTAATCGCACTTGAGCACTTCGAGCTCGGGGTGGCGCACCGCAAGATCATCAACCGCCGCGTAGATCCTCTTGATCAGGACTCCCGTGAAGAGCAGGAACGGCGCAACAACGATCCTCGAAAAACCAAGCCGCGCCGCGAGCTTGAGACCGTCTGCCACGAGAGGTTTGGCGGTGCCGGAGTAACACACGAAGGAAGCTCCAAAGCCCATGCCTTCCTCCAGCATCCGCGCGAGTTTCGACACGTCGGAGTTGGCATCCGGGTCCGTGGTGCCGCGGCCTACGACGACAAGGCAGGTGTCGGATCTTTTCACGAGCTTCATCGATCGCGACTCAGCTTCGATAATTTTTTGCGCGAGCAGATTTCAGCACCAGCGGATGCAAATGGAGCGCCGCGCCGTAGCTGAGCCGTGCCTGTGGAAATTCCCGCTGCAGAGCGAGCACTTCGCTTGGCATGTCATTCTTCGCGTGACTCGCGGCGAGTAGCACGCCGGGGACAACCGCGATCTGCTGCGAGCCCGCTCCGATACTGGCTCTCACTGCCTCGTTGATCGTCGGGCGCGCAAACTCCAGAAAGCCATGCGCCACACGCCGGCCGCCGCTGCGCGCTTTGATGATTTCAACAAGGCGCTCGAATTCACGCACGCCCTCGGGATCACGGCTGCCGTGGCCTGGCAATCACGACGCCGTAATCGTCTTGCTGTGTAGCGATCATACTTTCACCGCCGGTTCGATTTGGCTCGGCATCGGGTTCAGCGTGCGAATGAGCATGATGCTCATGTCGCTGAAGTCCGCTGTGCAGGCGGCAAGCGAACCGCTCCACGCCGCCTCCGATTGCGTGAGTCGTTCCCACACTTCGGTCGGGTGGTTTGCGGAAATGCCGCGCGACAGCAGGAACGCCGCGATGTCTTTCGGCATGAAATCCTACGGACACGGAATCACGATCGCGTTCCGGCCATCTTCCAAAACGTGAACGAGGTGCTCCTTGAACGGCCTCGAGATCGCCGCGCCGGTGGAACGTGACGAAGGTGGTTTCGTCAAAGCAAACGCGGCCGCGCGATGCGAGAATCTGCGCGGAAGAAATGCCAGCGAGCGCTCTCCACCCGATGCCCGCACGCGCGCTCCACGCGTTCGAGAAATTGGAACCCGGAAAATGGATGTCGCCCATGAAAACGACGGCGCATTTCGATCCCTGATGGTGCAGCGCGGCGACGTCGCGCAATTTTTCCACCTGATCTTTGTATCCCATGGTAACGACAGCGCATTCAGGACGAATCAGCGGGCGCACGAGATCGACTACAGCCGTGAAGCCGGCAATCACATCCGCAGTCTCGACGAGTTCTCTGCCGCGCTGAGTCAAGTACCCGAGATCGCCGGGACCAACGCCGACGCACCAGATCATGCGTTTGCCTTTCTCAATAACGGACGAAGCGCAGGTTCGCTCATGGAAAAATAGAGATGCATGCATACGAAGCAGTGAAGGTTGTAGCGAGTGAAGCCTTCGCGGCGCTCCGAGCCAAGCCGCTTGCGGCGCACCATCCACAGATTCGCCATCTGGCTCTCAGCCCGCCACCGCGAATAATGAAATTCATGGCCGCGAAACTCCGCGCCTATCCGCGCCCGCGAGGCCGGAGCAGACGCAGTAGCCAAAATGATGAAGCCGGCCGGTCATTTCCACCACGCCGGGCACCGCCCTGGCCATCGGGTATCGTGTGCCGTCGAGCGCGACGAGCTCTTCGGCGAGCAGCATCAGGCCGCCGCATTCGGCGTAGCACGGCAGGCCGGCATCGATTGCGGAACGAATCTCTGAGCGCATCGATTCATTTTGCGAAAGAGCGTCCGCATACACTTCCGGAAGCCGCCGCCAAAACACGACGCCGTCGATTGCATTCTGGCAGCGCACAATCGTGAATCGGAGAAAACTCCACGAGTTCGGCTCCGCAACCCCGCAGGTAATCGAGATTGGATTCGTAGTAAAAATGAAACGCCTCGTCCCTCGCCACGGCGATGCGGAGATGCTTTACGGCTAGACCTGTGTTTGTTTGCGCGGGCGCAGGCAAAAGCATTGCCAGGATTCGCGGCAGATCGAGATGCTTTTCGGCGAGTCGAGCTGAGTTCCTTGCGGGCGGGAAATGCCCGCTCCTGGCTCGCCTGTAAGCCCAGGTGCCTTTCCGGCCAGGCCAGCTCTTCACAGACCGGCACGACTCCAAGCACGGGAATCTTGAGCGGAGCGATCGCCTGCGCAGGTAATCGGCATGACCGCTTCCGCTTACCTGGTTCAAAATGACGCCTGCGATCCGGCCATGCCCGGCGTCTTCAACAAATCCCCGCAACGCTCGCAGCCAGTGAGCGCCCGGCCTTGGCGCTCGGGACGACCAGCACGACGGCCAATCAAGGAACCGCGCCAGTTCCATCGTAGCTGCCTTCGTCTGAGCGCACGATCGCTTCCGTCGAAAAGTCCCATCACCCCTTCGACGATCGAAATCTTTCCCGCGCCGTGCGCAGCCACCTCGCGCGCGATGCCGTCGCTTCCCCATCATCCACGCATCCAGGTTGCGTGAGGCAATTCCGGCAAGGCGTCTGTGATAGCCGGGATCGATGAAGTCCGGCCCGACTTTAAAAGGCTGCACGGTGAGGCCGCGTTCCGCGAGCGCCGCCAGCAACATGCAGGTCACGGCGGTTTTTCCGCCGCTGCTTTGAATGCCTCGCAAAATCAGCCCGCTGGATGCAGTTGCATTCATCAGAATTCAATCCCTCTGCGCGCTTCCACGCCTTGATCGGCGTGGTGTTGATTTTTCGCATCCTCGGTGACCACCCGGCGCGCGCCATCAGTTCTTCCGGGGCATATCGTCCGGTGAAAACCGAGCTCCACGCCCGGGCCGCGCGTCGACCAGAGCAATGGCCCGATCGAGTCCGATCAGCTCGCGGTGGATGCAGTAATTGATTTCATCCACGATCGCCAAGTCAGTGCTCGGCGCTGGCGAGCACGCGCTGCAGCTCATCCATTTCTTTGCGAGAGCAGCGCGCGTTTTGCTCTACATGCTCGGGAATGTTTTTGCTTTTTCGACGGGATCCAGTCCCGATCGACGCTTTTATAGGTCAGATTCCGATGCGACCTCGGGCAGATCGCCAGTTCGCCCGTTTTCCAGCGGCGGCGCCTTCATCATCCGCAAATAATAAACGCGGAAGCCGTCAGCCGAGAGCGCGCAGCATCAGCCCCATAGATGCGGTGCTTTTGCCCTTGCCTTCGCCGGTGTAGATTTGAAAAGCGCCGCGCTTCAAACGGGCCGTGAGATTCGGTGCTCATGTCAGTGGGAAAAATTTCAGCGCAAATGAAAGCGCGACGAAAACGGCTGCGCACACACCGGCAATCCGCCACATCCAGGCCAGGCTCGACGCGATGTCCGCAGCGGCGGCGATGCGGCCCGATGCGTTGAAAACAGGGCCGTGAACGCATTGCCCATCGTAAAAATTGTCGCCGCCCAAGCGCACGCCGATCGGGTAAGCCATTTGCGGCCTCGCCTCATCCGGCATCTGGACTGGCGTGCGCCTGCCTCACGGCGAATCGTTTTCCAATGAACCGCAGAACGAAAAACACAAAATGCACCGGCGCAGATTCGAGCCCGGCAGCCAGTTGAGAACGTCGTCGATGCGGGCCGATACCTTGCCGAATTTTCGCGTAGCATCTGTCCGGTGTCCCACCATGGAGTCGAGCGTATTCGCCGTGCGATACAGCAACGCACCCGGCGCTCCCGCGACGAAGCTCCAGAAGAGGGGTGCGATCACCGCATCTGTCGTGCCTCAGCCACGCTTTCGATTGCAGCGCGGCTGACCTCGGACTCACCGAGCGCTTCGGTGTCGCGGCCGATCGATCCACGCTGAGGCGGCTGTGAGCCGCTGGGAGATTGCTTATTTGTAAGCGGCACGATGATCGCTTGATATGCCGCGACAAATCCATCGCCGCAATCGCTTATGGATTACCAGCGTCTCCAGAATCTGCCCTGCAAGCGGATTCAGCGCCGAGCAAATGCGATGCGCCCGCCGCGTAAATCGCGAGCATCGTCCCCGCGACGAGAATCCAAAAGACGACGCCGAGGAGCACGCTCCGACGCAGACGCGCGGTAAGCAGCTTTCGTAAGCGGCCGAAAGCCAGCCGGCCCATCGCGCGATGTGCGTGCCAAGCCGCGCGATCCCCAGAGCAGGACGTCCAGCACGATCGCGATGAAGATTTGTAGAGGGATCAACTCGCCACATAGCGCCAGATTTCTTCGGCGAGGTTGAGATGTTCCTCCACGGCGTCCGCCATTCCGTCGTAAACGCTTCTGCAGGTGGCTTCGCCACGACGTGGAGGAAGGCTGGGCTGCGAGAAGTTCGCGCTGTCTTGCCAACTGCTCGCGCACTACGCGGACGATTCAAACAGGCCGTGAAATGTAGGTGTTCCAGACCTTTCCTTTTCGGCAGCCCTTCTGCCTGCGTTGATGCCGCCATTTTTGCACCCGCAAAGCGCCTCGCACGGACTCGTGGCTCGCGTCTGCCCCATATGGATTTCGTAAGCAGCCCACCTGGTCGCCGCCCCACGAAGCCAGAACCCTGCGAAACGGTTTTTCTTTTGAAAAGTCGTTTCGATCGGCAGCAGATTCAGCCCTGGCAGAGTCCCGCGCTCGCCTGCCACGCCGTCCGGATCGCACACGCGCTCGCCGAGCATTTGATAGCCGCCGCAAATGCCGACAACGGGAATGCCGCGCTTCGCCGCTGCTGTCACGGCTTGATCCATACCCGGTCGCGCGAAGCCACTCGATGTCCGCCACGCGTATTCTTGCTGCCTGGCAGGACGATTGCCTTTGCGTCCTCCAGCTCGCCAGCCTCGCGTGCCCATTGCACGCGAACTCCTTCGTCGAGCAGCCACGGCTTGGCAATCCTGCGAGTTCGACAGATGCGGAAAACGAATCCACGCCAGCTTGTCGCCGGCGCCGCGTTCCTCCGCATCGCGACAAAGGCTGCTCTTCGCTCTCCGGCTGAAGATTGGCGCAAAACGGAAGCAGGCCGAGTACGGCAAAGCGAATCCTTTGGGCCAGACATCGGCGCGCATCGGCAAAGAAGCGATAGATCGCCGCGAAATTTGTTCACCACGACGCCGAGTCCTCGTATGCGTGATCGCGAGGTTCGAGCAGACTCCATGTGCCGACGATCTGCGCGAAGACGCCGCCGCGCTCAATATCGGCGACAAGCAGCTCACTTGCCGTCGAGATGATGCACGGGCCGCAAATTCACAATGTCACGCGTCATCAAATTGAGCTCCACCGGACTGCCCGCGCCTTCAAAACCAGCACGTCGCACTTGTTTTCCAATGCTCCAAAGTTTCGCAAACCGTCGGCCAGAGCTTCCTCGACCACGCTCGTAATATTCGGCGGCTTTCACGTGCCTTTGCGCGCGGCCGAGCACCACGAACATGCGAACCTGCAACGCCCGATGGCTTGAGTAAAATGGGATTCATCTCCACCGTCGGGAGCAGCCCGCACGCTTCCGCCTGTGCCGCTTGCGCACGCCCGATCTCGCCGCCGTCGAGCGTGACGTAGGAATTGTTGGACATGTTTTGCGCCCTGAACGGCGCGACCTTTCAAGACCTTTGCGGCGCAGCCATGCGCGCAGAGCGCGGTCGCGAGCCAGCTCTTGCCGCTGTTCGACGAAGTGCCGAGAACCGAGATCGCTTTCTATGCGGCCCTCCGATTCAGCGCGATGCAGATCGCGGTGAGTTCTCGCCCGAGCAGATTGTTTTCCTCCTCGGTCCTGACGGCGAGACGGATGAAGCGTCCCTTCGGCATGCCGTGGAAACGAATCGCATATGCGCACTGAGCAGTCCGCGACGCCCCAATTCGCGGTAAATCCGCGAAGCGTCGAGCGACGAATCCAGCAGCTCCACGAGCGAGAAAATTGGCCGCTGACGGACAAACGCGGAGCCCCGCGATCCGGGATAACCCGCGGCCTCGAACCGGTCTTTTGTTTTTGAAAATTCGCGAAGCCCGGCGAGGAGTTGCGCATGATTTGCGTGGTGTTAAACACTCTGCCGCCCATGCCTGTGCCACGGCATTGATGCTCCACGGCGGTTGCATCGTGCGGAGGCGCTCCATCCATGCGTGCATTCGACGTCGCCAAAAATCCCAGCCACGCAGTCCCGGAATGCGCCAGCTCTTTGTCAGCGAACGCAGCACGATGAGCGGCCGGTGTTCGCCTACAAATCGGCAGGAGTGGTTTCCTGCTACGTGATCCGCGACGAACTCCATGAATGCCTCATCGACAAGCCATGTCTTCGAGCGCGGCCATGGTTTTCGAGCAAGAGCGAGCAATTGTCCTCGCGTCTCGCAGCGCGCCGGTCGGATTGTTCGGGCTGCCGAGCACGACCACGTCGAATGGATGAAGCAGATGCTCCCACGCGCTGATTGGCGCATGCCACATCTCGTGAGCCAGCGCGATTCGTTTCGGCTCGCAACCGGCGGCTTGAAACGCGCGGTGATAGTCGCTGAACGCCGGTTCGATGATGCCGATTCTGCAACGGGCAAAAGCCTCGCCGCGAGATACAGCGCTTCGATGGCCCGCCCGTTGGTCAGAATGTGATCGGTGCTGACCCCATTCAGGCAAGCGAGTTGATCGCGAAGGCTGCGGGCATCGGCTTCGGGGTGTGCACGTGATTTGAGCGCGCCATTTTTTCCCAATCAGCCGGCAGGACGACGGGCGCGGCAAGCATTGATGTTCGCGCTGAAATCAATGAAGGCATCCTTCGACGGCCCGAACTCCCTGCGCTGCCTCCGACAATCGGCCGCCATGAAAAGCCTGGGACATGGCTGAGGCGCCCCTTTCAGCACCAACGGCTTAAAGCCGGCCACCAAATATTCCACCGTGGTCGCGTAGCGCGCGACAAGCTGGTTCGCGGAGCCGCATAAATCGCGTGAAGTTGCGGCCCTCCGGCGTCAAAGGAACGAGGCCACTCCCGACTTCGTTGCTCACGCAGGAATCAAGCGCGACGCTCTTGCTGGCGGGCGGTCTGCATCTGCACTCCTCCAACTCCGCCAGGATGCTCTCTCGCGGAGCGCGCCTGCATCTGTTGAAACGAGAGCCAGAGCGTGAGGCAATCCACCAGCAAGAGACGTCCGTCGTTTTCAGAGAATCTGGTTCCGCAGATCGTAACGATTTTCGATCGTCCTCCAGTGGCTGGGACGGCGCTGCCGGTGCAGTTCGATGCGCGCCCGCATTCCTCGCCCGCCTGCCTCCGTGCAATACGTCGCGACATAGGAAACCGGCAGCGCCGGAAGCGGCCGCCACGGTTTCCGCATGCCGGCTCTTTCCGCTTCGGCCTCCGCCGATTACGAAGATGGAGAAGCGATTTCACGGCTGGACCTCCGCCTCAAGAAGTGCATTGGGCACGACGCTCCAATCATCATCCTCTCCATCGAAGGCAGGTGGTGCTGCCGCAGGACACTTCCAGATTCGAACGCTCTGCGCAGCGGCACCGATCCGAGAAGGCACAGACTGCCGCGCGGATGACGCCGGCGTGCGTGACCACGAGGAGACTGTCAAACGGCTCAGGATCGATTTTCAGCAACGCGGACACCACGCGGGACTGGAGTTGGTGGAAACGATTCGCCGCCCGGTGGAGCAACGGTTACGAAGTGGTCCATCCACGCCGCGAGCGCACGGGGATCATCGCTTCGGATCTCGTCCCAAGTCCGATTTTCCCACGCGCCGAAATTCACCTCCCGCCAGATCGCATCAGGCTCCGGGCAAATGTCCAGCCGGGCTGCGATTGCGTCCGCCAACGTTCGGCAGCGACGCAAATCGCTGGATAAAATCCGGGCCGGCTTCGTGCGCGCGGCGTCTTCCGCAATGCGCTCTGATCGCCGCGAGACCTTCGGCGGAAAGGGCCACATCGGTCTGCCCGATGCATCGTTCGCCGCTGGGTGCGGTCGCCGGATGGCGCAAAAGACGGAGCAACATTGCGTTAAATGTCCGGTAACCGAAGTTGAGCTGCCAGCGCGAGGTAGGATGCCAGTTCCACCAACTGGTTGGCCGCTCCCAGGCAATCGCCGGTCACGCCGCCGATCTTTTGTTTGAAATAAATGCCGGCGAGTCCCGTCACAGCTACTGCTGCCATGACACACGAAGCAGCTGCACGGCCCATGAGCGCAAAAGCCAGCGCTGCCGGGAACGCAAGAGCCGGCAGGAGCTGTCCCCGCCTCACGGTGTCGCCAAACAGTTTCGCTTTAGATCCCTCCACTCGAACATACGGATAAAAGCAGAGAAGCGCCACGCAAGCCCCGCGCCCGAGTGTGCTCGCCATAACTATGGCGGCGAACGCCAGCCACGCACTTTGCCCCAACAGGGTGTTTAACAACAGCAATTTGCCCGTCAGCGAAAACCACAGCGCCAGCGCGCCGAACGCAATGCGAGCCGGCTGTCCTTCATAATTCCCAGGCAGCGCGCAGCGTTTCCGGCCTCGAAACAGCCCGTCCGCCGCATCCGCCAGCGCCGTCCTCATGGATACCACCCGTCATGCTGCAACTGTTGCCGCCATGCACGAGAGCACTGCGATCAATGCGGGCAGGAACAGATGGCCAGCTGTGAGGACAATCCCACCGGCCAACCCTACGACCATTCCTACAATGGGAAAATAAGTCACCGAGCGCGAGAGATTCTCGTGCTGGAAATCGTAAAGGCTGCCCACCGGAATCCAAGCGTCAAGAATACGACGGCTCCCAGAAAGGAATTCAGCTGCTGCCTTATGCCACTGGTGATCGCCTGTGCGTTCATCCTTGCGCGTCAATCGCACCGGAAATGCCTGCCGAGTCGAACGTCGCCATCTCGCGCAAAATCCTCGCGGAAGCTTCCAGGAGATGCATCGCCAGCGCCGCGCCGGTGCCTTCGCCGAGCCTCATTTTTAAATCGAGAATGGGTTCCACCCTTAACGCTTTCAACGTAGTGCCGTGCGCTTGCTCGTTCCGAGCGATGGCTGAAAAACAGGCCCTGCGGCATGTCGGGTCGATGTCGAAGGCCGCGGCAGCCGCAGCGGTCGCAATAAAGCCATCAACCACAAGCGGCATGCGCACCCTCGCGGCTTCGAGAATCGTTCCTGTCATCGCCGCGATTTCGTATCCGCCGATGGTTTGCAGCCAGTATCGCCCGCACGGCTCGGTGGCTTGCGCGCCGTGCCTTTTCACGGCTCCTGCCACCACTTTAACTTTGCGGTGGAGCACGGCATCGCTGATGCCTGTGCCTCGGCCGACCGCCTTCTCCGCATCGAAGCCCAATAGCGCCACTCAGCAAAGCTGACGCAGTGGTCGTGTTTCCGATGCCCATTTCGCCGATTCCCAGCACATGAATTCCAGCCTCGACCGCGAGCCTGACTTGCTCGCGGCCGATCTCGATCGCTTGTTCGCACTCCGCCGCTGTCATGGCGGGTTCCTGATAGAAATTGCGCGTGCCCCGGCGGACGCCGCGCTGGAAGAAATTCGGCTTGCCGCAGCAACTCCGCGGGCCAGTCACCATCGACACCCGCATCAACGACGTGAATTTGAATGCCCCCGTGGCGCGCGAGGACGTTGATCGCCGCGCCGCCGCTCAAAAAATTTAACACCATCTGGTCGGTGACTTCACTGGGGTAGGCGCTCACTCCTTCGGCAGTGACACCGTGGCATCCCGCATACACGCAGATGCGCTTCCGGCGCAGCTTCGGCTCCAAAGTTTGCTGCAGTTCCGCCAGCCGAACGGCGAGCGTTTCCAACATGCCCAGCGAACCGGGAGGCTTGGTCTTCCGGTTGATCTTGTCCAACGCTCGCGCGGAAATATCTGGCTGAATCAGTGCCTTCTCAACGCTGGAAAATTCATCGGCATGAATCCCCCGGCACGCGCGGCGTTTTAATTTTTCGGTGTCAATTTTTATATTTCTCACCCTCCATTTTACGATGAAGCTTTTTCGCAATCGTCGTGCGACGACGCGCAGTGAAAATCCGCAGCCAGGTATTCGGACTCCAAGTTTATTCCTCCGTTGGGAGGCAGCCTCTTCTCCAGCCTTCACCAACCCGAGGGTTGATTGACTTTCTCGGAAAAATTCAGTTTTCCGGTGAAGAATTGTAACTTGATACCGCAGCGCAACTGTGACCGATTCTCACGGTCTTCCCTGAATCCACCGGATCGTCATCGAGCTGTCAAAAAACTGGCGGTTAACGAATCAGAAAGCGCCGGATTGTCAATCCTGGAAGAGCCGCCCGATGGTTTGCGACGTCTCCTACGACGCGTTGCCCGCCAGACTTCCGGTTTGGAAAACAAGAGGATCAAAACCGCTTCGCATGCAGCATTCCTTGCAGTCCTGCAAGCCGGTCCATGTCGCCCTGGTCGCGCGGAATTGCGAAAGCCATGAACGTTCCGCTGTGGGCGACTCAGGAGCGCCGCGTCGAATTGCTTCGCGACCTTGCAAGCCCAGCTAAAGCAGGGTTTTGGGAGCAGTTCCTGGTTGATCTCGGCCGAACGTGTCACCGCATACAGCAAAGCATCTGTCTCCCCACTGTTGCAGTAACCGGCCAGATCCGCATATTCCGACGCGTAACGACTCCGGCGATGGTCCAAATGGGCAACCGTTTCCGTTGCAATTCTGCGCTTAGGCTCGCTGTCCCATCCCACCAGCCAAAGTCGGGGAGCTGGTCCTTGATTGGAAAATTCCGCCGACAACGGATTCGCGCACACCAACGCATCCGGCAAAATAAAAAATCGGAACGTTCCACTGCGCACATGATCGAAAATAGCTCCTCCTCCGTCACGTCGAGCGAAAGACACCGTGCCACCGCGAGAAGCCCCGCAGTCATGTCCGCGCTGGACGTTCCCAACCCCTTGGCGGAAGGCGATGAGTTCCTTATTCTGACTTCAAAATCCCACGGTTGCTCGACGCGTCTTCGTGTCAGGAGACTCGGATTGCGCGTTCTGCTTTTTGGCATTCCTATACGCTTGATTCTCCACGAACACGCGAAAGGAAGAAGCCGGCAGTCCCAAAGCGCGCGTCATAAACTCCGGAGATACAATCGTCGCACTATAGAGAATTGGACTGCCATCGCGGGTGACACCCTGGAGAAATTCGCCGACTTTTCCCGCGATAGCCACCGGGTAGTGGTCAATATCTGAAATGGGATCGTCCGAAATCACGCTCGCATTCCGATAGGTGTTTTTCCTGAATCCGCGACAGGAATGTTCATCGCAAACAGACTATTCAAGCCAAGCCCGGTTGGAAAAGACCGTTTACAGATGAGGCGACCATAGAACTTCACGTCGCCTGGCGCCGGTGGATACGCAGATTCTGCGATCAAAGGGGTTAAACCGGGGTCTTTTCTTCTAAAACGGGGTTGCCGGAAGCCAGGGAGTGAATCCAAGCCAAAGCCTCGACCGGGTCCGGCGCTTTCAGCACCAGCGATCCGGGCACGACGCCGTCGGCGCCCGCGCCGGCCAGTAGCGGCACCGTTTCGCTGCGAATGCCGCCGTCGACAAAATCTCGAAGTCCACGCCGAGCTTTGCCCGAAATTCCACAAGCGCACGGATCCGCCTGCTCGATGCGAGGATCCAGCCCAACGCCTTTGATCCCAATCCCTGTGCCCGCGAGAAGCACCCGGCGAAAAAAGCCCCCACGGCAGGGAGCGCTCTTCTATCGCCTCCTCCAGTGGAAGCACCAGGACCGGCGTGGCGCCCAAGCCCTCGATTTGGTGGAGCGCAGCCTTCACGTCTTCACAGAAATCGGCGTGAATCGCCAACCGACGCCGCGCCAGCCGCCACCGTCCGCTCGATCCAGTCCCGCAGTAGTGCGGGTCATAAGGTGAACGTCCAGAGGCGTCGAGGTGACGGCGCGAATCGCAGCCACGAAGTCCAGCCCAAAGAGGATATCGGGCACGCAATTGCCGTCCATGACGTCGAGGTGGAACTCGTCGGCGTGTCCCGAAAGGGGCTTCGATCGCGCTCTTCAGCGCGAGCAGATCCGCCGACCAGAGCGAACAACAAGAGGCTCTCATTCGAATTTTGTTAGTTTGCTTTTGCAGGCGCTTGCGAATTGCCGGTGCGGCTTCCGCATTGGATTCTATTTTATGATATAATCGTAAATAAAAGAAAACTAAATGAAAGTCTTAAGCTCCTCTTTGCCTCTGCAGGTGGACGAGCTCCTTGGTGGTGAAATCCAGGGCAGCAAGATCGTTTAGCACATTGCGAAGGCGAGCCGCCGACCTCGGAACCATATGTCGATTCAAAGCACTCTTGGGCTTTCCTCCAAAAAGCGATGGCTTCGGTAAATTTGGCCTTGCCCGCCGGGGTCAAGAAAACGCGACGGCTTCGCCGGTCCTCTTCGCCAGCTGTCAATTGGATCAAACGGTCACGTTCCAGCGGCCGAAGACTATGTCCGGAGCGTCGACCGATCCATTCCCAAGACTTCGGCGAGTTCACCCATGGTCGGTGGACGTTTTCTACGCCGGTCGATTTCCGCGAGGGTCGAAAATTGCGTGACCGTTAAGCCGCTGGGAGCAGGCGCGGTGTCGTAAACCTGGGTCACCCGGCGTGCGGCTTTGCGGCAGAGCCGCACAATGACAGGGGCTTTGATTGACAGAACCATCTACGGGCATAATGTAGGTATATGCCCGTAGTTTGGAATGTCAAGAGGACCGCTGGGGCACCGCCCCGTAACATCCTCCAACTGCCAGGGCCCACAGCCCCAGCCCTCCAACAGCATCTGACAGCCGCTCAATGCCAAAAACCGACCAATCCGCATGCTTGCGAATCCTGAAAATGAAATCCCAAAAGAACGCCGGGTGGTGGTTACCGGAATCGGCGTCTGTGGCCCCAAACGGACTAAATACCGCGGCATTCTGGCGAAATACCGTGGAAGGCCAAGCGGCGTTCGCCGGTTCTCGGCGTTCGAGGCCGCGGATTATCCCCTGCAAGATCGCTGGCGAGGTCATTGGCTTCGACCCTGCGCGCGTATTTTCGGGACGCGAAGTCCATCAAACGCTCGGACCGTTTCATGCAGTTCGCCATGGCCGCTTCGAGAATGGCGTTGGAAGAATCAAACCTCGATCTGGATCAGGTCAATCGCGATCGCTTTGGAGTGTTCATCGGGACAGGAATCGGCGGCCTGCGAAAGCATGGAGAGAGGAGCCCGCCGTCTCATTGAGCAAGGACCCTCTCGCATCTCCCCTTTCGCAATCACCATGCATGATGGGAAATGCCGCCAGTGCCCTTGTTTCGATGGAGCTTAATTTGCGAGGTCCTAATATCTCTTTTGTCACCGCGTGCGCCACGGCCAGCAATTCGGTCGGCGAGGCCTGGCGAGCAATCAAATGGGGTGACGCAGATGTCTTCCTGGCGGGAGGATGTGAAGCGACGATCACGCCACTCGCGGTAGCGGGTTTTGCAGCCATGAAAGCGTTGAGCTTACGGAATGCCGAGCCCGAAAAAGCGAGCCGTCCTTTCGATAAGAACAGAGACGGTTTCGTAATGGGCGAGGGTGCGGGCGTTCTCGTCCTTGAAGAACTCGAACATGCCCGACGCCGCTCCGCGCCGATCTATTGCGAACTCGCCGGCTACGGATGCACGGCGGATGCGCATCACATGACGCGGCCCCACCGACGGACGGGAGGTCGCGCGCGCAATGAAGATCGCCATGCGACACGCGAAGGTAAATGCTTGCGACGTGGACTACATCAACGCCCATGCCACCTCGACTCCGGTTGGCGACATCTGCGAGACGCGGGCGATCAAGCTCGCCCTGGGAGCAGATGCCCGCCGGGTGGCCATCAGTTCCACGAAATCCATGACCGGCCACCTTCTGGGAGCCGCCGGCAGCGTCGAGCTGGCCGTGTTGCGCCCTCGCGATCAAAGACGACGGAGTCATTCCCCCGACAATCAATCTCGACGAGGCCGATCCCGAGGTGCGACCTCGACTACGTGCCGAACACGGCGCGCGAGAAAAAGTCCGCGTAGCCGTCGAACAATTCCTGTTCGGTTTCGGCGGCCACAATGTCTCGCCTCATCGTGAAGCGAGTATGATGGGGCCTAATTGGCAGCGAGATCGTGATCGGAGGTAATCGAGTCGGCGCCGAATCCAACGAGCGGACCAGAGCGATCAGCGATCCGATGAGGACACCTCCAACGCCAAAAACTGGAAATTTCCGAAATACTTCGGGGACGTTAGCACATGAGCCTTCACCACTTCCCCAGATGAAGAGGCTGTATTTCGCAGACAGGGCAAGAAGGCGAAGGCTCGGCAACGGCGGGTAGTCACCATTTCGATAACCTGAAATGGCTGGGTTACGGCTAAAATCGCCCCAGTAGATTACCGAATATTTCGCGACGCTTTGCCGAGTGAATAGCCCCAGGATTTCTTGATGATGGGTCGTGCTTGAGAGACACCGATTTGTGATTATCCTCGAAATCGATAAGCCAACAACAGGGCGCTTACGGAGCTCGCTAGATTCGGCATTTTTGGCCGGACTCCGGGGTGACCTACCGGTGGATCTTAACGGAAATCTGGAGAATTGCCCGCCCATGACCCTCGCCCTCATATTCTCTCCTGCAAACCAGGAGATGGCTGTCCGCCGTATTCCACCTGGCTGTTCTGATACTTCTACAGCTCCTGGCGGTTTGGGCGAACCGCCGATGGGCTGCGTCTCGAGCAGCGCGAGCTCAAAACGACCCGGCTAAACTTGTGGAACACGGACATTTTACCCCCTGCCCGAAAGGCCGGAAGCTGATGTCGCTGGTCGTGCGAATCTACTCTGGGAGGGCTTGTATTTGGATGTGGCTTGTCGGGCTGTACACCATAATTGTGTGGGACCTCCATTATGTTCCACCGTTTGACGCGGATTTGCCGCCTGCCGCCTGGCATTGGCGATTTCCATTCGTAGTCACTCTGCTTAGATCTCGACCGCGCGATCCGCGACGTCGCTCGGGGCGACACGGAACAGGAGGCGGGCCGGCACGGCCTCCTGCGCCCCGAGAGCTTCGCGGGCTCGAGGAGGTCTTCGCCTCGCACACCGCGGACGCGCTCCGCGAAGCGACGGGTCCCGACGGACCGCGAGGAGCTCCTGCGTGCGGTGAAGTCGGTCTCGTCAGAAGGCGCCCATCGCGCTGCGCATCGCCGGGAGGCTCATCGAGGAGGGGCGGATCGGCCGCTCGCCGACGGGCTCCGCATGGAGCTCCGGAGCACCTCGTCGAGATCTTCTCGACGCGCGACGCCTACGAGGGCCTCTCGAGCCTCGGCAAGAGAGCGCCGGTCTTCGAAGGACGATGAGCGAGGATCCGGCTCCGACGCCCGGACCTGCGGACCGCGCGGTCGAGCTGCTCGCCCGGGCGATGGACGCGGTCGGCTCGGAACGGCACGCGCCTGCGCTGGAAGTGGAACCGGAGGCGACTCGATCTCGCGGAGAGGTCCCTCCGAGCCGCCGTCCTGCCCGGTCGGCGACGACTCCGCACAAGATGTGCCGCTCCTGCCGCGCCCTGGTCCCGAAATCCTCCACGATCTGCCCGGAGTGCGGGGCGGGGCTCGCCACCGTGCGCGCGCCGGGAATCGGCCGGTTCGTCTCGAACGTGATCCCGGGGGCGACCACACGACCACGTCGATCCTGATTCTCGTGAACGGGCTGCTCTTCGTGCTGGCTCTGATGCAATCGATGGCGGCGGAGCGGGGTGGCGGGCTGCTCTCCCTCGTTCGACGGGTTGACCCTGGTTCGCCTCGGCTCGCTGAACGCGCTGACCCTCGGTCACGGGGAATGGTGGCGGCTCCTGACCCCGATCTTCCTGCACGGCGGGCTCCTTCACTTCGCGCTCAACACGTACGCGCTGGTCCAGATCGGTCCGCTCGTCGAGGAGGAGTACGGCACCGAGCGCTTCGCCGTGATCTATCGGCCAGCGGCGTCCTCGGCAACGTGATGAGCCAGGTGGTGAGACCGTTCCTGCCGTTCTTCAGGCCCGGCGTGAACACCGTGGGCGCGTCCGGCGCGATCTGCGGGCTGATCGGGCTGGATGCTCGTCTACGGCATCCGCAGGGGGGCGCCTTCGGAGCGAGCATCCGTTCCGTGATGCTGCAGTGCGCGGTGTCCACCTTGATGATGAGCTTCCTGCCGATCGTGGAGTTCCCTCTGTCACCCTCGGCGGCTTCGCGGGCGGGTTCCCGCTCGGCTGGGTCGTTCCGTCGGGTCCGTTCCGGAGCCGCGGGACGTCCACGCCAGGGAACGTTCTGCTCCTGGTCACGGTGGGGGCGACCCCTCCTCGCCTTCTACGAGGTCGCCGTGCACGGCATCGAGCGTGCGCTGGCTGCAGGCGGGAGCGGAGTGAAGTGGCCAGACCAGCCCCTGATCCAGCATCGCGTCCGCGACCTTGAGGAAGCCTGGGCGATGTTCGCGCCGTTCACGTAGTTCCCTGGCGTCCTGAAGCGCTCCGCCGTTTCCCGGCAATCCCTGTGGATCGCCTTCATGATGCCGTGCAGCCGACCGTCCACCTCCTCGCGCAGTCCAGGCGTAGCGCATGCTGTTCTGCGCCATCTCGAGGCCCGGAGGTCGCGACGCCGCCGGCGTTCGCCGCCTTGCCGGGGCCGTACAGGATCCGCGACGTCGACGAACTGGTTCACGCCGTCGAGCGTCGTCGGCATGTTCGCGCCCTCGGACACGACGTAGACGCCGTTCCGTCAGGAGGTTCGGCGCGTCCTTCCCGCCGATCTCGTTCTGCGTCGCGCTCGGGAACGCGCAGTGCGCCTTGTGGTCCCAGAGCGGGTTGTGATCCGACCTTCGGATCGAGCGGCGATGTAGATCGCGGCCCTTGAACGCGTCCGCGTACTCCTCGATCCGGCCGCGGCGCACGTTCTTGAGCGTCCATGACGAACGTGAGCTTCTCCGCGATCGATGCCGGCCTCGTCGTAGATGTAGCCGCCCGAGTCGGACAGCGTGACGGCGCGCGGCGCCGAGCTGCGAGCAGCTTCTCGACGGTGTACTGCGCGACGTTGCCCGAGCCCGAGACCAGGCAGGTCTTGCCCTCGAAGCGTCTCGTTGCGGGTCGACGAGCATCTCGGCGGCGAAGTAGACCGCGCCGTAGCCGGTCGCCTCGGGCCGGATCAGCGAGCCGCCCCAGTTGAGGCCCTTGCCGGTCAGCACGCCGGTGAACTCGTTCCGCAGCCGCTTGTACTGGCCGAACAGGAAGCCGATCTCGCGGCCGCCGACGCCGATGTCGCCGGCCGGCACGTCGGTGTCGGGACCGATGTGGCGCGCAGAGCTCGGTCATGAAGCTCTGGCAGAAGCGCATCACCTCGTTGTCGCTCTTGCCCTTCGGGATCGAAGTCGGAGCCGCCCTTGCCGCCGCCCATCGGCGAGCGTGGTCAGCGAGTTCTTGAACACCTGCTCGAACGCGAGGAACTTGAGGATGCCGAGCGTTCACCGACGGGTGGAAGCGCAGGCCGCCCTTGTACGGGCCGATCGCGCTGTTCATCTCGATCCGGAAGCCGCGGTTGATCTGGACCTCGCCCTGGTCGTCGAGCCACGGCACGCGGAACATGACGACGCGCTCGGGCTCGAGGATCCGCTCGAGGACCTTCGCGGAGCGGTACTCGGGATGGCGCGTCCATGCACGAGCGCGAGCGATTCGGCCACTTCCTGCACCGGCCTGGTGGAACTCGGGCTCGGCAGGGTTCTTGGCCTTCACGTCGGCCAGGAGCGAAGAGGCATAGTCCTTCATCGTCGGTCTCCTTCCACCACCGCGGTAGTTATGCCTCGCGGAGCTTCTCGGTCAAGACGATGAGGCGTGTTTATCGGACGCCGGCTCGGGCGAATTCGTCGATGCGCCGGCGGAGCTGTCGGCCCGGCGCCCTCCCAGGTGCACGTGGACCATCTCGAGCTCCTTCGTCGAGCAGGCGCTGGAACCTGACCCAGGGATCGAGCACGGCCTTCTGCTCGGGAGAGCGTGGCGCAGCCCTCCGGCTCCCAGGCTCCGTCCTCGGTCAGGCCGACGTCGGCGAAGATCTCGTGGAAGCCGTCCGTCGGCCGCCCGGCGCAAAAGCGCACGAAGTTGGAAGCACCGGGCGCCGACCTTCGGAGCGGGATCGCGCGGTACACGATCTGCTGGCAGGCGTTGAAACGAACGATCTGACGCTCGAGCTCCGGTCGATTCCGACCTCCTCCTCGAACGACGCGGAGAAGGTCCTCGGTCTCAAGCGACGCCTCAGCACGGGCGCATCGGGAAGGGGGCACGTAGGCGGGTGGAGCTTCCGGAGCGGCTTCCGGCTGCTCCAGCTCGGCGACGACCGCGGGTGCCTCGGGGACAGCCGGCTCCTCCGGCAGCCGGGAGCCCTCCGGCGCCGCCGCCTCGGCGTGGCTTTTGGGCTCGTCCCTCCACGGCCGGAGACATCGGAGGAAGATCCGCTTCCGGTGGCGAGGCGTGGACCAGCGCGGCGGCGGGGACGTCGTCCGGGAGCTGGGCGGCCGGGGCGGGCTCGACCGGCTCGACGCTCTGCTCCGGAGCCGAGGAAGGAAGATCACCGACGCGCTCCTCGCCGCTGTCGGCCACGTGGAGGGCCTGCCAGGCGATCGGAGCGCGGCTCGCTGGGCGCCTCGGCGGGCGGCTCCTCGATCGTGCGACGACCGGTCGACGGCTTCCTCGACTCTCGGGGCTATCACTTCGGCTGACGCTCGGGGCTATCACTTCGGCGACGCTCGGGGCCACCTCGGGCCGCGGGATGGAAGGCGGAACCTCGCCGACCGCCCCCAGGAGCTTCAGCGCCCGCAGAGCATCTGACGATCCGAAAATCCCTCGCCGTGTGCGCATGGCATACCCGCGCGCACGGACCGCGGGACGCCCAGAGAAGCGACGATGTCCCACCCGTCTCCGCCGATGCTGGTGCGATCCAGGACCTCGAGGTACTTCGGCGTCAGCGCGAGCGCGGTGTCCGGACCTCCGACTCCCTGCACGATCCGCGCACCAGGACGTCACGTGCCGCGCGGCCCGGAGCACCGTGGTCCTCCAGGCTCCGGTCGAGGATGATCTCCTCCAGCGTCGGCAGCTCGCCGGGAGCGAACTCCCACTCGCCCTCGTGCCAGCGAACGGTGTCGTACACGATCTCGAGACTGCTCGCGAACGGCCGTGGCGAGTCGGCCTCGTCGATCACGCCCATCTCCAGGAGCAAACGTCCCACGCGGCGATCGTCGTCAGCAGACGCCGCGAGACCCTGCTTCCCGATCCTGAGCGAGATCACGCCCCTTCGCAGGAGGTGGGCCACCGGCCCGTCGTCCGTGCTGGAGCCCGTCGCGAACGTGCACCGGCCTTCTTGATGCGGAACGTGCGCTCCACGACTCCGCGGCTCGCGTGCAGGACCCCGGTCTCGCGTTCACGGCAGAGCCGGACGAGCACGGCCAGGAACTCCTGGTTGATCGAGCGCTCCGGACGTGCGTCCCTGCTCTTCGTCGCGGGCCGAGCTCCGCGCGCTCGACCAAGCCCAGGGATCCGGAACGCCCACAGGCTCTGGTAGATCCTCGAAGTTCGAGAGGTAGACGTCCTCGCAGAGCTTCTCGACGGTCCGCGCACCGCGGTCGAGGCACTCGAGCAGCAGATTCTCGCCGTCGGTCAGGACGATCCCTTCGCTGCGGCTCCGCCAGTCGGGCACGAGAGCGTACCGGGTGTGGCCCGAGCCCACGCCGCGGCAAGGATGAGGGAGAACGAACGGATCTGCCGGACCTCTGCATGATCAGCTCGCCGGTATGGACGCCGAGCTGGATGATCTCTTCTTGCGGGAGCGGACCGGGCTCGAAGTCGTACTCTCCCGCTTCCCACGAGAAGAGACCGAGCACGATGCCGCGCACCTGGGCGAGGACGCCCTGCACCAGATCCTCGTGCGTGAGAGCTCCGGCTTCGACGAGATCGAGCCGAGTGCGCCACCGGCTCGATCTGCGCGCGTCGCGCTCCTCGAATCGCTCGAGCGTCAGGGAGGCCGTCGCGCACGAGCATCTCTCCCAGACGCTCGTTCTGAGTCGTCCGAGGTGGCGAAGACGATCCGTCCTTCGTCGAAGAAGAGTCCCTGGGTCACGCCGGAGCGATGGAAGCGCAGGATCCCGGTCTTTCCTTCCCGGCAAAGCTGCCAGACGAGGTCGGGAACGCTGACACCCCTCGAGGCAACCGGCGAGCGGATGCGGGCGTGTGCTGCCGGCGATCTTCCAGTCCTTCGTGCCTGGCACCGAGGGAAGCGAGCATAGGAGACCTTCCGCGGAGCAACACGGCGGCGTGTTGCCGGATGCGCATGCCTGGTCGCCCGGACGCGCAAGGGATAAGATTAGGCCTCGCGGAAGTCTCGTCAAGCGTGCGACTTAGGCGACTCTTCCAGGCGGCGGACCAGCTCTTCGCCGCTGACGGTCGAGGTTCCCACCTTGCCCACCGCGATTCCGCCGGCGTGGTTCGCGAGCACCGCCGCCTCGTGGAGGGTTGCTCCGGCGGCCAGCGCCAGCACCAGAACCGCGGCGACGGTGTCTCCGGCCCCGGTCACGTCGTAGACTTCGCGGGCCACCGCGGGAATCGACCGGGGGCTCTGCCCCCGCTCGAGCAGCAGCATCCTCCGCTCTCCGCGGGTCACCAGGACCGCCGCGGTGTCGAGGAATCGAGGATCGCTCGACCGGCCGCCACACAATCGTCCTCCGAGCGGATTTCCATGGCGGTGGCGCGCGCGGCCTCCGACTGGTTCGGGTGAGAACGGTTACAGGCTGGTAATCGCGAAAGTGCGGGATCTCCGGGTCGACGACCACGGGGAGCCCCAGAGCCCGACCCCGGGGGAGAATGCTCCGCAGGAGCTCCCGGCCGACGACGCCCTTGTCGTAGTCCGACACGACCAGACCGCTCGCGGCCTCCATCTGGTCGAGGATCTCCCCGCGAAGGCGCTCGAGCCCGGGGCCCTGCAGAACTCCGTCGCTCTCCTGGTCCACGCGAACGGACCTGCTGGGAGCGGGCGATCACGCGTCTTCACGGTCGTGACTCTGGTTCGATCCTCGACGAGGCAGGAGCGGATGCCGGTTTCCGACAGCGCGGCGCGCACCTGCTCGGCGGCCGCGTCGCACCCACCGCACCCGCGATCGTGGGCGCGGCACCGAGCGTCAGCCGGGTTGGCGGCACGTTCGCCGCCCCGCCGAGGTGGACGGTTTCTCTCCGGGCGCGGACCACGGGAACGGGCGCTTCGAGAGATCCGATCCACGTCGCCCCAGATGAAACGATCGAGCATGACGTCGCCGACCACGAGGATCCGGTGTCCCTGGAATCCTCGGACGAGCTCGGCCGGCGCGGCCGGGCTGCATCAGGCCGAGACCCCTTCCCGCGGCGGGCTCGCCTCCCCTCCACGAGCATCACTGGGATCCCGTCGCGGACCGGGTAGATCCGCGCGCAGGCGGCACACTCAGACCCTCACTCGGCCGCGATCTCGCGGATCTCCGGAGCATGCGGACAGATGAGGATCTCCAGGAGTCGAGGATCGACGGGCATGCGCGATGGATATACACCCCGTCCGGGGAGAGTGTCAGGGCTGGACTATACTCGGGCTCGTCGCGACCGCTTCCCGGCGATCTTCTCGACCGGCTCCGGAGCGGAGGTCGTGACCTCACCATCCTGGTGGTGCGGCTGTGGAGCCCTGGGGGACGTGCTCCGAACGGTCCCCTCCCGGTCCGGCTGATCCGCGCGGCGCTGCCCGAGGCCGGTGATTCTCTGGACCGTGGACGATCGCGCGGGCCTGCATGCTTCGAGGGGCACGCGGACCTGAACGCGGTGTTTCCTCTTCCGCGAGAATCGTCGCGCGCGGCGGGAAGCACGGATCGCCGTCGATCGTCCCCTCGTTTCTCCGCTGGTCCCGACGGCTTCGCGGGCTCGGCGCGAACCTGGCCCTCGATTTCCACGGCAACCTCAGGAGCGGGCTGATCGGATTCCTCTCGGGGGCGGCCGTGAGAATCGGATACGCCGGCCATCAGCAGAAGGAGGGCAACCGCTTCTTCACGACCCACCGCGTGCGGTCGGGACCCCGACGCACGCCACGCGCATGGAGCGGAACCTCGATCTCGTCCGCGCTCTCGGCCTCCCCTGATGCGCCCCTGCCCTCGGACAGCTTCCGATCGCAGGAAGCGAGAGCGAATCGCAGCGGATCGTCCTGGAGCTCGCCGGTCCGGAGCGCCGGTACGCGATCCTGTCCCCGGTGCGAGCCGCAAGCAGGCGTACAAGAAGCCGCCCGCGCGATTGCTCGCGGCTGCCGCCCGGCAGCTCGCCACCCGCGGCGTTCTTCCGCTCGTCGTCTACGGTCCCGGCGAAGAGGCCGAGGCCGAAGCGGTGGTGCGAGAGAGTCCGGCCCGGCGAACCCCGCCGACCGACCTGCATGTCCCGCATGCTCTCCGGAGCGCAAACCATCATTCGTGGGGAGACAGCGGACCGCTGCACCTCGCCTGCGCGGTCGGGTGTCCCGTGCATGGGTCTGTACGGTCCGACCGATCCCGTCGTGAACGCGCCCTGGGGAGTGCCGAGCATCGCGCTCCATCCGGCGGCCAGGGCCTACACCGGGATCTGGAAACTCGATCGCAAGCGCCGGGCGGCTTCGACGGGCTCGGCGAGGACGAGGTTCGCGCGGCGGTCGACCGACTCGTGAGCCGGGACGTTCCGGTGCTGGGAACGGAGATCCCACGATGAAGCTGCGTCGCGTGGTTGTCGACCTATGCCGTCGCCGATGGAGCTTGCTCGAAGCCGCGGTCGTCGTCTGCCTGCGGGCGCTCTACTATCCGGAGGGGTTTCGCTTCCCGCTGGTGATGATGCCGGAGAGGATGGCGATCCATCGAGGTCCTGCGAGAAGTGACGCGACGATTCATGATGCTCGCCGCGGTCGCCGCTCTCACCGGGAAGGATGCCCACGATCGGTTCTTCGTCTTCGGTTTTCTCTTCGGCGCGTGGGACCTCGTCTACTACCTCGGACTCTTCCTGTTCCTGGGCTGGCCGTGGGCTCGCTGGCGACGTGGGACATTCTCTTTCTCATCCCCGTTCCCTGGGTGAGCCCGGTCCTGTTTCCGGTCCTCGTATCGCTCCTGCTCGTAGCAGGCTTCGTCCTCCACGAGATCCTGCGAGCTCCGCGGTCGGCCGATCCGCCTGTCGCTCCCCGAGTGGCTCGCCGCGTCGCTGGGCGCGGCTCTTCCTGCTCGTGTCGTTCTGCTGGCGCTCGCGTGCCGTGCTCGCCGGCGAGGACCCGCACGACTTCGTGCATCTCTTCGCCGCCAGCCTCGTCGCCGCGCTGGTCCCGTTCGCGCGAGCCGGCGGGCGGGCGCTGCGCACCTGAGCGGCGATCAGCCCGAGATCGCCTCGAGCAGCGCCCGATCCCTCGGCGAGTCCTTCGTGGTTGTGCGCCAGCGCGCTGTCGATTCCCTTGCGATAGGCCGTCTGCGCTTCGCGCGGCGCGGCCCAGCTCCTCGAGGCAGCGCCCGTAGTTCTTGTAACCGACCCTTCGTCGGCGGGTCGTCAGGCCGAGGTAGGCCGCGTACTGCTCGGCGCCGCCGGCCCAGTCCTTCTCCTTCATCAGCTCGTGCGCGAGAAAGTACCGGGCGCGTGCGTCTTCTGGAAACTTGCGCACGAGTTCCTTCATCTGCTCGACGCGGCTCGACGCCACGATCTCACTCTCCCTTCATTCCCTCGGCCGCCCCTCTGGCGGCCGGGGGCTCCCCAGCCGATGCGGTGAAGTGCCAGCAGCGCTCGCCCGAACGGCATGCCGCGCTCGAAGCGGCGGGCCAGCTGCGCGTCGGCGCCTGCGTACTCCGTGTACCAGATCGTGGATCCGCCGGCGCCGAGGGGACGCCCTCGGAACCAGCGGGCGTAGGAACGCTCGAGCCTGCGGAGCGACGCCTGCCGAGCACGGAATCCGAGAGGTCGGGAGTGGAGGGCGGCACGGTCGAGATCGACGACGAGTACCTCCCAGTCCCCGGCGACCGAGGGCCGCGCCACCAGGTTCCCCAGGTTGAGATCTCGGTGCTGGATCCCCGACATCGTGCATGCGTCGCTACGCAACGTGAGACCGCACGCATCGCGCACCTCACCGGGAGGGTGGGCGACGACAGCAGGCTCCCGAGGTCCCTGGCTCGATCGACCTCTTCCGTCGCCAGCCATCCTCGGTAGAGACCCCGTGGCCCCTCGACCGCGAGCAGCGCCACGGGCGGCGGGGTCGCGATGCCTCGCCTCGCGACTTCGATGGAACCGCCAGGTTGGCGACGAGCCTCGCGGTCCCCGGGAACCGGTCGCGCCAGAACCGTCCCGCCAGGCCTCTTCGCATCTGCTGTGAGGATCCAGGGGAGCCGGCTCCGGGTCGCACGAGGGCGGTTCTTCCCCGCCCGGCGGCGCCGGACCACGCTCCACGAGCGACCCCAGCGCGCCGGATCGTGCAGCCCGAGCCGGTCGATCTCGTCGGCGAGGTCCTTGCGGTAGAAAAGGGAGGTCCGAGGATATCGGCTCTCCAGCTCTGAACCCTGCCGGGGTTGCATCGTTGGTCAAGCCGCCGGTTTCCGGGCGAACAGCCAGGCGATCGCCACACCGAGCAAGTAGAGCACGATCATGGGCCCGGCGAACATGCTCAGCGTGAGAGCATGTCGCCCGTCGGCGTGATCACGGCCGCGATGATGGTCATCACGATCACCGCGACCCTGAAGTGGCGCATCAGAAGCCCGGGGTCACGATCCCGAGCCTCGCAAGAAAGAAGATGAGGATCGGGAGCTCGAACACCAGCCCCATGCCGAGCAGGATGAAGCTCACGAACTGGAACGCCGCCCTCAGCGTCAGGGCGGCCTTGTAGTCCTGACCGAGCGCGATCAGCCAGCCGGCGGCCTGGGGGATCGCCACGTAGTACCCGAACGCTCCGCCGGCGACGAAGAACGCCGTGCCGAAGAAAAGGAACGGGAGCGCCATCATGCGTTCGCGGCAGTAGAGACCCGGGGAAACGAACGCCCAGAGCTGGTAGAGGATCCAGGGCGAGGGCGAGGAAGATGGCGGCCAGGGCAGAGGCCTGTCATGTAGATGAAGGAACGGGCTCGGTCACGGTGAGGTAGACGATGTCTCCCGGCGCCCTTGCCGAGAGTGGTCCTGCATGGGGCGGAGCAGGAATCTCAGGAGCGGCCCGCTCCAGTACCAGCGCCCGGCGAACACGGCGATGTAGACGACGATGCACCGGACGAGCCGCGAGCGGAGTCTCGTCGAGGTGCTCGAGGAAGCGACATCGTTCCGCTGGGACGCGGCTTCGCTAGGCGCCATCGGGGCGGGACGGGGGCCTCGGGGCTGCCGCGGCAGCCCCTCGCCGGACCGTTGCCGGGCGGTCGCCGTGTCCATTGCGATCGTTCCGAGGAGCGCCGGTCGCGCCCGGTGCCGGATACCTCGGCTTCGATCGGGGTTCTTCATGCTGGCCCCGAGGTCCTTCAGCTTCTCCAGCTCGACCTCGCGCTCGAGACTCGAGGTGAACTCGTTCGTGGCCCTCTTGAACTCGGCGATGGTCTTGCCGATCGTCCTGCCGATCTCGGGGAGCTTGCGAGGGCCGAAGAGCAGGAGCGCCAGCACGAAAATCAGCGGCAACTCCGGCCCGCCGATCGATCCGAACATCCGGGGTTCCCTGATCCGGAGCCTACTTCCGGGCCCAGAACGTGTCAAGGAAGCGAGGATTCGCGGTCGTGTCTTGCCGCCCGGGGATGCCCACCTATAATTTCGATGACTCCTCATCCGTTCGAGGAGTAACTTCAATGAGCCGACCCGCCCGTCAGAAACCTGATCTTGAGCGTCCTCGTCATCGCCGTCTGCTGCGCGCTCGGTGGGCTCCTCGGGGGTGGGGCCTTCGCCGAAGGCGAGACGGGCTCCGATCAGAAGCTCCGAGACTTCAACCGCATGCTCGCGCTCGTCGAGGACAACTGCGTCGGCAAGCTGGATCCGGAGAACCTGGTCGAGGACGCGATCCAGGGAGATGCTCCGGCACCCTCGACCCGCACAGTAACTCCTCGACAAGGACACGTATTCCGGAGATGCGGGACGAGCAGCGCGGGCGGTTCTACGGCCTCGGGATCCAGATCACGAAGCGCGGCCCGGACAAGCCGCTGACCATCATCGCTCCGATCGACGGCACGCCCGGCGAGCCGCGGCCGGGCTGCATGCCCGGCGACATCATCTGCGAAGATCGAGGGCGAGGAGACGATCGAGCCTCACCGTCCAGCAGGCGGTCCGGCAGCTGAAGGGCGAGAAGGGCACGAAGGTCACGATCACGATCCAGCGGCCGGGCGAGGAGACGTCGGCTTCGACGTCACGATCGTGCGCGACGAGATCCCGACCAAGAGCATCCCGCACGCGTTCCTGCTGCAGCCGTCGGAGTCGGCTTCGATCGCGCATCTCGAACTTCACCTCCACGACCGACGAGCGAGCTCGACGCCGCGATCCACACGCCTGCGCGAGGCCAGGGCATGGAGCGCCTGATCCTCGATCTGCGCAGCAATCCGGGCGGCCTGCTCGACCAGGCCGTGCAGGTGTCCGAGCCGTTTCATCCCGCCCGGGAAGCTCGTGGTCTACACGCGCGGCCGCATCGCCGGCTCCGACCAGGACTACGTCGCGCAGAGGGCGGTCGATCGCGCCGATCTGCCGCTCGTCGTGCTCGTGGACCACAGCTCCGGCGTCGGCGAGCGAGATCGTCTCGGGCGCGATCCAGGACCACGATCGCGGGCGTCGTCGTGGGCGAGAGCACGTTCGGCAAGGGCCTCGTCCAGCGCGTCATCCCGCTCACGGACGGACTGCCGCGGTGGCCGTGACCACCGCCAAGTACTACACGCCGTCGGGCCGACTCATCCAGCGCGACTACTCGGATCTCGACGACTACTTCCTGAGACGGACGACGCCCGCCGGCGCCGGAAGACGACTCCAGACCAAGCCTCACGAGGTGCGTCACACCGACAGCGGGCGGGTGGTCTACGGCGGAGGCGGCATCACGCCCGACCACATCGTCAGGCGCCCGTCGCGCCTCGCGTTCCTGTCGCGGATCCTGCCGCGAGAACGCGATCTTCGACTTCGTCATCCGCTACCTGGCGACCCACCCGAAGCTGGAGGGGAGATTTCGTCGCCAACGACGCGGTGCTGGAGGACTTCCGGAAGTTCCTCGAAACCAGCGCAAGACGACGTTCACCGACGAGGAGCTCAAGACGGACCGGGAGCGATCTGACCCTGCAGGATTCGCGCGCAGGTCGCTCGCGTTCGCCAGGGTGCGGAGGCGGAGAGCCGCGTCCTCGCGGAAGGCGACGCAGGTCCAGAAGGCGCTGGGGGTACTTCGACGAGGCGGTCCAGCTCCAGGAAGGACGGGGAGATCGGCCGGCGACATGAAGGACAAGGCGACGAGTCCGAGCGCGGCTTCGAGCTCCCCTGAGGCCTCAGGCGGCGAGCCGTCCCGGATGAGCTCCAGCTTCCCGCCGACACCCTCCCGGTGGAAGCGACGCAGCGTGTCGATCCTGCGGGCCGGGTCGAAGGTGCCGGATCAGGTCGAGGAAGCCGGAGCGCCCAGCGAGTCGCGCTCGCGGTAGCGGGCTCGCACGTCGGGCTCTGTCGTCCGCTGGGCGTTCCCCTTGTGGAACAGGTGCCAGCGAAGCCACGCGCGCGCTGCCGCGGAGCTTCGAGCAGCCCGTCCCGACCCCGCAAGAAATCGTGCCAGCACGAGGTGCTTGCTGACGTTCGCGTGCAGCTCCAGCTCGAACATCGTGAGCGGGCGCGCCCTCGAGAGTCGCTTTCCGCGATGCAGAGCAGGTGATCGACCTCTTCGACCAGCGTGGCGAAGCGGTCCACGTTCTCGTCCAGGAGACCTTCCTGCGGCGGATGGGACTCGAGCTGGCGGATCATGGCGGTCGGGATAGTAGATGCAGGCCCGCACGCCTCCTCCGTTTCCCGGACGAGCGTCCGCGCGCCGGCTCACCATCGGGAGACCCGGCACTCCACTCCGGCACGGACCCTGCGCGCGTAGAGACTCCGGTAGTCCGCTGTCGCCGATGACGAAGGACCCGATCTCCGGACTCCCGGTGCGCATCCGGTACGTGCGCTCGAGCAACGCCTGCACGACTTCCAGGAGCGATCGGTCTGGCGTTCAACTCTTCGACTCCGGAGCGTAGCTCGAATCCCTCCGGGACCGTACGCGATCCTCAGGGCGTGTCGTAGTCGAGCCGGGCACGAGCGAACTCGGCCAGTCCGCCGCGCCATCTCCGCAGAGCTCGAACGGCGCGCCCCGCGCGGAGCTCCGTGCCTGCGGCCAGGGCGCGTCCGCCCACTTCGCCGTCTCCCGGGGCGCGGTCGTCCTGACGGATCTGCTTCTGGGCGACCTCGACATTGCACGCGGACTCCAGCACTGCTGCCAGATGACGCGCTCCATAGCTCGGCGAGAATCCGCGACGGATGATCTCCTCGCGGGCCGACGGCTCGACCACGAGACGCGAGCGCGTGGACCTCGGCGTAGCGCCGCGCGATCTCGCTCCAGCTCGAGGTCGAGGATGCGCTCCGCGCTCGTCGGCGTGAGCCGGCTCGAAGTGGATCATCCGGACGCGGTTCATGAACTCCGGGGCAAGGCGCGCCGCAGTCCGGACCGCACGTCCGCGATCCGAGCGAGTCGGCCCAGCGCGACGCGTCGTCGCGGTACCCGATCGGCGCGCTTCCGCTGCTGCGCGTCGCTGTATCCCGAGGTTCGACGTGAAGAAGATCGATGCGCGTTCGAGAAGTTCAGCATCCCGCCCCTGGTTGTCGGTCGTCGTGCCGCGGTCGAGGATCGACAGGAAGAACGTGCGCAGCTGCGGCGTGCGCCTTCTCGACCTCGTCCGACGAGGATCACGCTGACACGGTGCCTTGAGGACGCGCTCGTGGAACGCGCCAGCAGCCCTTCCTCGTCCGAGCGGATGAAGCCTGCGCGTCGCGCCGCGCAGCTCGTTGATGTCCGAGGGGTAGGTGTAGTTCGGCCCCTCGATCGTCAGCATCGGGATCTCGATCTTCCAGATCCCTCGAGCAGCTCGGCACAGGCTCTCGACGAGGTGGTTCTTCCCGACGCCCGTCGGGCCGACCAGGAAGTACGCGGGGGCTTCCGCACGTCGCGGGTTCCCGCCGCGAAGAGCTCAGCTCGTCGCAGAGCGCCTCGACTGCCGCAGGTCCTGATCCACGACGACCGAGCGCAGGGCGGCCTGCGCAGACGATCGACATCCACCGAGGAGAACAGGACGAGCCGCTCGTAGTACGCCGAGATCATGCTCGTCGCGGACTGCGCAGGGAGCTCGTCGCCCCGAGTCGCCTGCCGCCGCCGTAATGGATCGTCTGAGACTGGCCGCGGGCGAGCTCCACGTCAGCTCGTCGGTGGTCCCGAGAGCGCCTCCGCCGCCGCCGCCATCAGGCGGACCCGCGGCGTGGTCGGATCGTCCGCGGCCTGCTCCGGCTTCGTGACTTGGTCGCGTCTGGATGCCGCTTGAGGATGCGTGGCGTACAGAGGGAACTCGCTCGGAGCACTGCCGAAGGAAGACCACTTCCTCCTCGAGCGGGAGCACGAGCAGGCTGATTCTGCTTGAAGAACTCCCGGAGCCGCCGGTCCTCCGCGAGCAGCTCCAGCGCCTCGCTCGGCCGAGACGGTAGGCGCGCGAGCCGAGATCCTCGAGATCGTAGCCCTTGACCTGACGGAGCCCCAGGAGCCCGGAGTCGAAGAGCGCCTTGTCCCCGACGACGCGCACGTCGTCCGGGAGCCTGCGCACGCGGTACAGCACCTCGCCCTGCCCGGGCCGCTCCTGCTCGATGAGCTTGCCCGACCGAGCCCGAAGAGGACGCCTCGGTCCGGGTTCATGATGCGCGGCGATGCGCTCCGACGAGTAGACGTCGGTCAGGATCAGAGCGAGCACTCGGTGACGACCCGCACCAGATGGCGGACCTCGAGATCGTCGCATCGTCTGGTCAGGGAACACCGCGCGCGCCTGCCGGAGCGAGTCTGTCAGGCCTCGGCGTTCAAGGGGCCGATCGTACGGTCGGACGAGGATCCCTGGTTCTCCATGACACGCGCCTCCGCTCTGATCGACGAGTTCAAGATCGCGTGCCACGCGCGCGTCCCCGGTGCGCAAAGCATCACCGGCCGCGCGCGACTGGCAGTCCCCGCTCCCCCGGTGGTCAACGAGCCGTCACCTCCATCGACCCAACTTCGTGATTCCGAAGACATCGCCGGTTACGGCTCCGGTCGCCTTGACATCCCGTTTCTGAATCTAGTGCTGGCACTCGCGTCAGACGAGTGCCAGCATTTTGAATAGTAACTTGTTTGAAGTCAACCGTTTACACAGACTAGAGGAGGTATGCGAGTCCATGAAGATCCAGCCCTCTAGCGACCGCGATCCTCGTCAAGCGGATCGAGGAGAAGGAACAGAAGCACGGGCAACGATCATCATCCCCGACACGGCAAAGGAGAAGCCGATGGAGGGGAAGGTGATCGCCGTCGGCGCCGGCGCCGTGAACAAGGAAGGCAAGCGCATCCCGCTCGAGGTCAAGGTCGGCGACCGCGTCCTCTTCGGGAAGTACGCGGGCACCGAGATCAAGATCGACGACCACGGAGCACGTCATCCTTCGCGAGGACGAGGTCCTCGGCATCATCGAGCTGACCCTATCCAAATTCCATTCTGGAGGACTGAAGAACTATGTCTGCGAAGAACATCACGTACGCCGAGGACGCCCGCCAGGCGATGCTGCGCGGCGTGAACAAGCTCGCCGATGCGGTGAAGATCACGCTGCGGCCCCAAGGGCCGGAACGTCGTCCTCGAGAAGAAGTTCGGCTCGCCGCTCCACCAAGGACGGCGTCTCGGTCGCGAAGGAGATCGAGTCTCGAGGACCCCCAGCGAGAACATGGGCGCCCAGCTCGTTCGTGAGGTCGCCTCGAAGACGTCGGACGTCGCCGGCGACGGCACGACGACCGCGACCATCCTCGCGCAGGCGATCTTCCGCGAGGGCGTGAAGGCCGTCACCGCCGGCTCGCAACCCGATGGACGTCAAGCGCGGCGTCGAGAAGGCCGTCGAGTACGCGTCGGGCGAGATCAAGAAGCTCTCGCGTCCCGTCGTCGGCAAGGCGATCCGCCAGGTCGGCACGATCTCGGCGAACAACGACGAGTCGATCGGCCAGATCATCGCCGAGGCGATGGAGAAGGTCGGCAAGGACGGCGTCATCACGGTCGAGGAGGCCACGCGGCCTGGAGACCTCGCTCGAGGTCGTCGAGGGCATGCAGTTCGACCGCGGCTACCTCTCGCCCTACTTCGTCACCGACGCCGAGCGGATGGAGGTCGTCCTCGAGGACGCCTACATCCTGATCCACGAGAAGAAGATCTCCTCGATGAAGGACCTGCTCCCCGTTCTCGAGCAGTCACCGCGAAGTCCGGCAAGCCGCTGCGTGATCATCGCCGAGGACGTCGAGGGCGAGGCGCTGGCGACGCTCGTCGTCAACAAGCTGCGCGGCACGCTCCACACCGCCGCCGTCAAGGCGCCGGGCTTCGGCGACCGCCGCAAGGCGATGCTCGAGGACCTCGCGATCCTGACCAACGGCAAGTGCATCACCGAGGACCTCGGCATCCGGCTCGAGAACGTCAAGCTCGAGGACCTCGGCCGCGCCAAGAAGATCGTCATCGACAAGGAGAACACGACGATCATCGAGGGCGCGCGGCAAGTCGAAGTCGATCGAGGGCCGCGTGAAGCAGACTCCGCACGCAGATCGACGAGACGACCTCCGACTACGACCGCGAGAAGCTCCAGGAGCGCCTCGCGAAGCTGGTCGGCGGCGTCGCGGTGATCAAGGTCGGCGCGGCGACCGAGTCCGAGATGAAGGAGAAGAAGGCCCGCGTCGAGGACGCCATGCACGCGACGAAGGCCGCCGTCGAGGAGGGCATCGTCCCCGGCGGCGGCGTCGCGCTGATCCGCTGCATCCCGGGTCTCGACGACACTGATCAAGAAGGAGAAGAACGAGGACATGGCCGTCGGCATCCGGATCGTGAAGCGCGCCGCTGGAGGAGCCGATCCGCCAGATCGCGAACAACGCCGGTCACGAGGGCTCGGTCATCGTCAATCAGGTCGAAGGAGCTCGAGAAGGACAAGGGCTTCGACGCGCAGACCGAGAAGTTCGTCAACATGCACGAGGCGGGCATCATCGACCCGACGAAGGTCGTCCGCTCCGCGCTCCAGAACGCCGCGTCGATCGCGAGCCTCATGCTCACGACCGAGGCCGTGATCAACGAGATCCCCGAAGAGAAGAAGGCGGCCGGCGGCGCGCGCCCGGCATGGCGGCGGCGGCATGGGCGGCGACTTCTGATCGACGCTGATCGCTAGCCGACGCCCGGCCCCGTGGGCCGGGCTTTTTTTTCTTCCCCGTTTCCACGCCAGCGCGTTGACACTGATACCCCCGGTCTATAGTCCTGCGCCTCGTTCGAACACGCGCACCATGAGCTCTCCCACGCCCGTTCGCGAGTCAAGGTCTCGAAAGCGACGCGTCAGCGTCGGCCTGGCCGTCCCTCGTCCTGATCTCGGGCCCCTGCGTCATCGAGAGCGCCGTGATGGCGGCCGCCGAGCGCTTAGCGCGTCACTGAGAAGCCTGGGATGCCGCTGATCTTCAAGTCCTCCTACGAAAAGGACAACCGTAGCGCGGCTGACCTCTACAAATCGACCCGGGCTCGGTAGCGCCTCAGACGCTCGCGTGGGATCCGCGCGAGTACGGCGTGCTGGTGCTGTCGGACGCGGCTATCGCAGATGGGACTGCGGCCTGCCGGCGAGGTGCTGGACGCCCAGATTCCGCCCACCTTAAATAGCACAGACGAGCCTCAGCTCCTGGCCGCCGGCAAGACTCTGGCAAGACCGTCAACGTCAAGAAGGGCCAGTTCCTGGCGCCGCACAACATGGCCAGTGCGGTCTGAAGATCGGCGGCGCACGGGCAACCACCGGATCCCTGACCAGCGCAGCTCGTTCGGATACAACTACCCGGTCGCCGACTCCGACCTGATCCCGATCATGCAGGAGCTCGGCTACCCGGTGGTGCCTCGACGCCGGACACGTCAACGCGCATGGCATCTCCAGCAAGTGACGCGTCCGGCGGCGCGCCCCGGTTCATCCCCTGATCTGCGCGCGCCGGGATCGCGGCGGGTGCCAACGCACCTCTCGTCGAGGCGCACCCGAATCCGGCCGACGCCAAGTGCGACGCCGCCACGCAGCTGCCGCTCGATCGCATGGAGGCGCTGCTCACGGGAGGCGATGGAGCTGGCGGCTCTGGTGCGGCGCGCCAGGCGGATTCAGCCTGACCGCTTCCGCGTCCTCCCGGGCGCTGCCCTCATCCAGGTCTTCGGACTCCACTACGTCGCAAAGCGAAGGCCCCGCTGCGGATCCAACCCATGACCTGGGTCGTGGATCTGCGTCCGGCCGCGGCCGTCGTGCTTCCTCGTCACGGGCCCGCGTGCCGCGGCAGGAAGATCCCCAGCTGTTTGCCGGATCTTTACGAGAGCTGCGGTCTACGGGCGCTCTTCGGCATCGATCAACCAGACTTAGGCAATACGTAACTGAACGAAGTACAAC
>ERZ1370068.10871-contig-9531_pt1 | contig 56899 bp, 89 predicted proteins | sample MGYA00561227_ERZ1370068 | MGnify/ENA primary metagenome ERZ1370068 (study PRJEB38410, sample SAMEA6850437) | metagenome | study: Metagenomic assessment of the ecological functions of the soil: analysis of the soil microbiota associated with the... | reverse complement strand
ATCGTGTACTTCGTTCAGTTACGTATTGCTGAGAACTGCGGGGCGATCACGAGACCCGCACGCTGGGTCGAGGCCTGTGACCGGGCATGTGGTCGTCGAAGCGGACGGGTGGCTCCAGGAGCAGGCCCGGTAACCAGCGCCGTGGTCAGAACGCCGCGACCGGCGCTGGTGCTCGCCGAGCAAGGGAGGAGCTCGGTGTCGTCACCAGCAGCGTGCATTCGCCGATACCGCAGCCTGATCGCGGGCTCACCACCGCTGCCGGTCGGGCGTCCACTGTGGACGTCGGATGGACTCAGCTCATTGGTGGGCAGATGTCCAGCCGGTGGAAGGTCAAACACCCGGCGATGGTGCCGCTGTCACGGCAGGCAGAAGGAGCTGGCGGAAGGCCGCCCCGCGTGCTACGAGTGGATCCCGCGCGCGGACAACACGCACGCGGACGCAACATAGCTGAAAGCCATGGACGAGGCAACCGGGAAACCGGCGCGGCCCGCCGCCTGGACAAGGCCAAAATAAGGAACAGGGACAGGAAGCAATACGTAGAATCAGGTAGCTGATTTCAGTTACGTATTGCTCCTCGAGAAGGCATTCCTCTTCGGCGAGAAGACCATCGCGTGAATTGATCTCCAACGAATCCATATCCCACCTCACCAACCCCAACATCGTGGTACTACCGCGGCGAAGACCATGAGCACCTCGCTGGTGCTGTACTTCCAAAGCGCTCAACTACCCTGGCGATGGGCAAAAAGGCAGACGCCCGCGTGGAGTGCCGCCGTCTCAATATCCGGCTCAATCAGCTCCACCGATCGTTACAGCTCGCCCGATAAATATCAGCGCTGACGCCTTCATCCGCACGCTCATGGGCATTATATCAAAGCGACAACGACTTCAGCAAATGCTTTCGACCGCCTGTCGCAATGCGCTGGAAGTATACGAAGGTGATTATGCCCGCATGTTCGGTCTCGCCGTGCGAGCAGCTCCGCAAGAGATCCGCATGGACACTGCCTGGAAGATCGGGTTCACGACGACTGACTTCGCCCGAAATGTACAAGGAGAAGTTCGGCGCGGCGCGGGTGCTATCGGCCAGGCACCACCGCCGCCAGCCTCGTATTCTTCTGGCACAACGGTCTCAGCCCCGCGTCAGGATGGTGGAGCATCAACTTTCAGTGATCACGCCCGGCGTGGGCAACGTGTTCGTGTTCTCCAACGCCGGAATGAACATCAGTTTTCCCTTTACCGTGAACGGGATGAAAGGAAGCGCGCCGATCTGCGCAAGCTCGTGGTATTCCGCGTCGCGTTTCCCCGCTATACCGAGCGGCCCATGCTCTATCAATCTGCCGGCCTCAGGCCGGACGGATGCCATCCCCTGTCATGGAGCTGGCCGAAGATGTCAACAAAGGCCTAGCTCGATATATAACAGGCGCATGCTGCCATCGAGCTGGGGAAGGGGGGCTGCGCTGCGCTCAAGAGAGACCACCGAGCTGGAAGCCTGCGTGCAGCGGGAACTGAAGGCCTCGGCGCGCCTTGGCGTGGTCAACGCCATGACCGAGCAAAGCCGAGCACGCGAAACTGGCAGACATCACCTGGGCGCCATCGCGCCTGACTACGATGCGTCCTCGGTATGTTCTCGAACGTGACCAGGATCGACCAGGTCTTACGCAGTTGTTTCAGCGCGGCTAGCGTTCCGGTCTCATCCTCGCCCATGAGGCAGCGCCTGTAGCCCACCACGTCGGCGGCCAAGATGGCCGCAAGGCGACGTTGGGTGCGCTCTTCGGTCATCAGTTCTGCTTTTGTCGAGAGAACGCGGCAGGTGGATTGTATTGGGGCCTTGGCCGCGAGTCTATCGACGTTCAGGTAGTGGGTCAGTTTGAATCATCGGCGCTCCCAGGGCCGAGATCGGGGCATGGTGGGGAGGATCAGGACGCATTTGGGGGAAGCGTCCAATGGATATCGCGCACCTTGCGGACCAGACTTCTTACCGCCTCGACAGCAGCGCTGGCGGGGCTGATCCTCGTTTTTATCGGTAGCGCTGTAGCCGGCTACTGATGGGTATAACCCCGAACAAGCGGGATGCCGTCCGGGCGAGAAAAATACCCAAGGCGGGGCTGGCTCCGGGTTTATTGGCCATGGCAGCACTTGTCTCAGCGTTTCTTGCGCTCGCGTTCAACTGGTTTCCCAACGACTCCATTGTGAACATCAGCGCCGGCCTGAGTCGTATCATCTCGCCACATGCCGCGTTGCTGCGTTCGTACAGACTTGGGACGCGTGAAATGGGGCCTCACTCTTCAGAAGCTGCAACGGCTGGAGAGAGCGGCCATAGTCGCATTTGATGTACAAACACAAAGCGGATTGGCAGGTCTGTAGTTCAAGATGCATACGACTATACAAAAAAGCAGTTTGCGGGTGAGCCGGTGCGGCCAGACGATGTCGAAAGAGTTCGTTGAGACCGGTGGGCAGGAGATCATGTCGGGCCTCAGGAAGCACCTAGACACCAAGTGATTGTCGCAAAAATATTGAATCGATTTTTCCTGCTCAGTTTAATCGTGCAGATCGGAAACAGCTGGCTATCGCTCACAAAATAAGGACACGCCCATGACCAAGAGGAGAAGTAGCAGCCTCGGGAAGCTGAGGCACGGGCGTTTGTCCGCAAGGCCAGCGGCCCGCGTTCTGATAAGCCCAGCAAGCGACGCACCACTCAAAACCGCTGCCAAGAAAGTGGTTAAGGGCCCTTCCTGTGTTCCAACCGCGCGGGGCGTACTGCAAGCTGGAAGCGCCAGATTGGTTTCCCATTGCTCGACCATCTGCGCCCATGTCCCGTCATTGACACGCGGAAACTGTCGCACGCGCAGCCAGCCAGGTCGCAGGGTAACGCGCGTCTGGTCACGGTGGACGCAGGCAGTGGTAATGCATGGAAGTGTGAATGCAGCCGCGCGAACGTGGTTCTTCGACCTTCAGAGTGAACGTCGCGTCAGGCGCGCGATGAAGCGGCGGTTTGCCCATCGCGAGATGTTCAGGTTCTGGCGCTCGACGTAAACGTCGGGAATATGCTCTTTGCGCGGGGCGTCCAGTGACTTCCTTTTTGCTTCGCGCGGCGACGCCCATGGCGGACGGATGCGCGCTTCTGCGCTTCGAGTGGCGTGGCATGAGACCTTCTCCAGAATGGCACAGTCAACGTCGATGCCGGGCTGCGCGCGTCGTCGATAGCTCGCAGGTATGCGCCATGGCCGTCTCGTGGTGATCTGGACGCGATTGGCGAGCCGGGAAGCCAGGTCGCCAACAAACACTCTGACGGCGCGGCGTCGCGCTGCGGTCCCCCGACCATCCGCTGATGCGATCGGCTTGGCATCCGCATCGATGGCCGTCCAGGTCCATACATATCGCCAGCAACCTCCGGCGCGCTCGCCCCGGCCGCCAGAACGCCCAACGCCTTCGCGTGAGACGAAGCGCCCAGATTTCGTCGAGGCTGAAGGCGCGCTTGCGGAAAGCCTCACGACGAAGGGCGCGGGTCCCGATAGTCGGAGCAGGCTGTCAGCCGGCGTCAGCTGGGAGCTTCACGACCGTGTTCTTGCCGGCGCTCAGGTCGAGCCGGGCGACAGAGCCTGGATCCCGACATGCCTCGACCATCATGCCGAGCGATTTGCGCGCTTTTCGGTGGGGAGCTTGTTCATGCTCCTTATATGTGGACCTTTTATGCTTAGCGTCAAGCACAAGGGTCATATTTATTTGACAATCTCCAGCTTGGGGCGATCAAAGGTAGAGCCGACTTACATCCGTATCGAGGAGGCATAGGAGGTCAGCCAACTCCTGCAGATACCCAGCGCAGCCGTGATATTGGACAGCCGCCAGCGAACCGTAGAGCTGTCGCGGCGGCAATGTTCTACAGGTTCTCCCTCTCGGAAAGATTTATTATATTGAATGTGCAGCATTTTATAGGAATGATCTGTAAATCAATTTGAGGTCAGTGCGCTCTTCTTATCAGGGAGCCTTATGGCGGCCTTCCAGAACGCGCTTTACGCGTGCCAGCGCACTCAAAGTAACGCTGACCAAGTAGGGACGAATTTCGGCGGCTGGCATCAAAAATGCAGCGGCAGATTCGGTGGGCCTCTTCCTCTCCATTTTGCGATCATCGCCGGGGATCGTGTGCATCACGATAATGTTGCCAACTCTTCGTGCGCGAGCGAAGACCTGAACCGATCGCCGGGAACATCGCTGTTCAAGAAGAACAACGGGGGCAGTCCCTCAGATCTAAAGCTCAGGTCCGCATCGAGCAAATCGGTACCAAACCGGCTCGCGATGACAACGCCGCCAGCTTGCTCAATCACCTCCACGAGATTTCCGACCCTGGCCCGCGTGGGCGCGACATCCCATCTATTCCCGCAATCGCTCCGCGACGCGTTCTGGCGTCAATCCAGATTCATCCAGATCGATTTGAGGTATTGGCTTCAGCGGCTTGACTTCGTAGGAGCGAAATAACTTCGCCGCATGCCGCCGAGCGGATGTTGATGACGGCGTTTATTCTCGCCAGCGGCTTAGCGCCAAAGGCAGGGCGCTTCCGATAGTGGAAACAGTGGAACCCGATGGCGCGCTCTTCTTGAAAAAGAATGCGGGGGAACTTCAATGCAGTCGCGATCTCTCTCCGCAGCGTCCTCGGATGGTTGACTCAGCTTGTTCTCAACAGCGACCGGGGCCTGCGTCAACGCCCGACGATGCCGCGAGGTCTTCTTGAGTGGCTCTCACGTGCATCGCGGGCGATGCACGCAGCGCATATCCGCATTGAATTGGCGGTCGCCCACCATCAACCTCGCGGGCGCTCGCTGCGAGATAATCTGTCCCTATTCAGGCGCCGAGATCCGCCGTGGCGTGATATCAACCCACGACGCGAGGTGCCATCAACTACATTGGTCTGCGCCGCCCAGAAACCATCGACTTTCCAAGCGGGCGCGTACGATAATCCGATCGATCGATTGCCCCGCCTCGTCCGGCTGGTAACCGGAGGTCAGGCGCACGGCTTCCGATGGGATACCAGGCAACGTGAATTGATTGTCGGAATCTCGCTGTTGCTTCGATGACTGGTAGTTCCGATGCCGACCGGCACCATCGACTTTCTTAAATCGCCAAACGATCTCATCCTTGTACAGAAGAAGATTGAGGCCCTTCAGCCGGACAGAGTTTGCAGCCCTTCCGCCCGTCAGACCGGTGCGCACGATTTCTGTCCACACATATGAGAGCGTATGCATGTCGCTGTCGTGGGGTCGCCGTGCTCCGCCGTGAACTCCGAAGGATATTTCGGATAGACCCCAAAGGCCTCGTGCCAAGCCTCCGATCGCAAATCAAGAACGAGCGGTTGAGCAAGCTTCATGCACCAGCTCTTCATCCCCATTGGTATCATCAATCATCGTGGTCTCCTTCCGCAGCGAAGACCACGTGATGCTCCATATGCACAGAACATTTTCGAAGAAAAATATAACCAGAAACACAACCCGCCGGATCTATTGGTTCTATGAGTTTTCCAGCGGGCTATGGCGGCTTTCTTTGCGATAGCAGCGCGCCTTCGCTGGTATTGATTTAGCTCCGCGCCCTTCCGCCCTTGGCTCCGGGCGGCTGCTGCGGCGTTCTTATTGTCCTCGGTCGCGCCCGCAACCTGCCGCGCCATGTCTCGCCAATGAGCCCGGCGAGGCGAGATGGGGTCGCGGGGCCGTTTGAGTCGCTTAGTGGCCATGCTCTCAATATGGCATGGCGACGGGCGAGCGCCAATCGGACTACAGAATCCGGTTCACGGTTCAAACTGGACCCACTGCTCGACGTTCATGACCGCTTTGGGTCAAGGGCTGCCGAACTATTCACGCGTCCAGCAGATTGGTCGGCTGGCCTCCGGAAGAGCAGACGCGTGATGTGAGACGTATCAGAGCGCTTCGCTTCCGCCGGCGGCCGGTGCGTTGGCGCGGTCAATAGCCTGTGGCCGGACCCCTAGGCCATCGTACAATGCTTGTAGCCCGCCGCGAGTGGCTGCCCCCAGTCACTCGACCCCACGGCGGGCTTCTCTGACTAACGAGTCCCCTGGCCCCGCCTTTCCCCAAAGGCGGGCTTCCCTTCGCAGTGCTGGCCGGGCTCGCGCGTCATCGGCTGGGTCACACGACGACGCGGTAGCGAGAGCAGAGGTCGCGCCCGGAGGGGCCGGAGTCTCGACGCGCGGACGGCAGCGTAAGGCGTATCGTTCCGATGTCTGCTTTCCTGTCGGAAGCGGTCGTTGTTAGCGCCGCTCGGCGCTTCTGAGTTGTGCCAATTCCGGACATTCGCCCATCATTAGGGGATACTTCGCGCTGCTGTCGCCGCGTACCTGAGATGCTCCACTGGCACCTTTCCAGGCTGGCATTTCAAAAAGATGATCAAGCGACCCTCGCGTGCCCAATCGGTGGACCAGTTCTGGAAAGTGGTCACGTACACGGTGACCCGGTTATTCCACGTTACTTGTGGCCGCTGGCGCAGCCGTTCGCGAATCTGGAATAGCCAATGGGGCACACTATACCCGCTGTGCAGTACAACTCTCCCAGGTTTTCATCAGATGCCTGAAATCGGAACTCCCTTACCGTAGCATTGGCCGGGACCGTTGCTATAACGGGTGCACACAAAGTTATATCGTTAGGAGGTGCGGACTCCTCCATGCCTTCGGCGTAAACGTCCAAAACTTACTCTCGATATAGGTGTTGGCCTCGCCCCGAATGTGCCGGGTGACTTGCGGTATAGTCTTCTTCTGGAACGCGTCGCTGACATCCATCGCGAGATTTTCGAGTGTGGCGGGATCGGCTTCAGCCGTTAACGCGTCAGCGACTATCATCCCCCAGTTGATGGCCCCGAAATCGGATTGGCAGCGAGCCGGCGGATTGGCTGTGATAGGTTGTCTGGGTAGCCTGACATGGGCAATAACAGCCCACATTGTCTCGCAATTCGCCGGCGGATTTTTAACGTCGCACGCTTTGACAAGCTCCGCGTGCGCCGGCGAGGCGATTGTCCAAAGGCTGACGATCAGGATGGTCACAAGCACCCAGTAGCGCTTTTTCACGGATACCTCCCCGGCCTGCGTTTGCCCGGCAGGGCGGAGCGTCGGAGGGTAGCCGAATTATTGTTGTTAGCTGAGCGCGCTGGACGCGTTCATCAGCTATCCTGGATCGCCGCCCCGCAGCGGGTTCCATCTGCCGAACTGTAAACTTGCCTCGCCGAGGAGTCGATAGGACTGGTCAGCGTCTAAGTGGAACTTCGAATCGTCCGATTGCCGGCGATGACGCCATTGACGAAGACCTGGTCCCGGTGCGCCAGCGGTCTGCACAGCCTTACGTGGTCTGTCGGGTCATTGGCCCATTTACTCGGTCGCCCCGTAGACAGTGAGTATCCGATGTTCTCGAAGACCGCTTGGGGTCATTCTGTGCCATTGTTTATTCTTGCACCGTCTTCCGCACTTGGGTGCATTGCGGACAGGCGGTGTGACGCGGAGGCGGCGGCTTCATGAGTGCGCGCCACAGGCGTTTCGCGGAATGCCGCTCGGCGGGCGCAGCCAGCAAGGAGGTCGGTGGATCAAAGGTGATGGCGGTGCCGAGCCCCACGCCGAGCCCGCTGCTGTCCGGACCGGCCGCGTCGTTGCTCCGGTAGCGCGAATATTCGAGCAGGCCATCTACCGTGATGCCGGGGGCGAGCGCATAGGCGGCCGTGAGCGCGATGTCGTCATGCACGGCATTGAACGGGCCGACGCCGTTTTCGCCGACGGCCTTCTCGTAGTCGCCGCGCGTCCAGCCGAGACCGACGGTCCAGGCGTCCCAGTTGTAGGTGGCGCCGACCCCGTACACCAACTGGTCGGCGCCGTCATCGCCGAAGTTCTGGCGGTATTCGGTAGCCGCGCCGATCGTGAAGCCGGCAAAGCTGACCTGGGCGTAGGCATTGGAGTCCTGCGCGCGGTCCGTGTTGTTGGGATTGGCTTCCTTGTTGAAGCTCAGGTATGGCCGCCGCCGAGCGTCAGCTTGATATCGTTGAAGTCATGACTGTAGATCGCGGCCGCGGACAGGTTCTCCGAGTTCTGGTGCGCGTCGTTGCGCAGGCGCGTGCCCGCTCCTTCGAGAACGTTCCGGGTATCCTCGGTCTGATCGGGCGTGAACGACAGGCCGAACTGGAAGCCGCTGAGGTCGGGGCTGAAATACACCAGCTGCGTGCTGTAACTGTCGATGCCGTAGCAGGTGCCGTTGGTGGCGCCGTAGCCGGCGATGCCCGCATTCGAGAAGTTGAAGCCGGTGACGCCCGGGCTGTCGGCGCCGAAGATCTGCGATGCGCTCGGCACCGTGTAGCACATGGCCGCCAGCGCGCCGTCCTGGTCGCCGAACTGCACCTTGCCGAAGCCGCCGCTGAAGTAGGCGTAGACCTTCTTGATCTGGTCGTCGGGATTTGTCTGGCCCCGCAACCACACGGAGGCGCCGACCGTGAGGCCGTTGTCGAGGGTCGTCTCGCCGTTGAAGTTGAGGTCGACCTTCTGCTTGAAGACATAGTCCCGGACCTCGCCGCCGCTGACGCCCGACGAGGCGCTGAAGTCCTCGCCGATGATCGCGCCTCGCGGCGGCGTGATAGTAGCCGCCGATGCTCAGCTTCACGCCATCCGCCGCCTGTGCACCCGTCGTCGCAGCGGCCGCCGTCGCCAGCGCCGTCGAGCAAAGCAGCGTGCCTCTGATCCCCATCGCCAGTGCCCCCGTTCACCGTGGCACACAATCGACCCATCCGCGGCAATTCTCAATGCGACCCGTGCGCGCTCTCGCGTTCGCGCAGCCGAGGCCTCGATTGCTGCTCCTGACGCCGCGCTCTGGTGCTCTCCCCGGTCTCTGATGTGCCGGAAGTGCACATGGTCAACTAATTGATATATATGGGTGATTTTTTAATGCATGGGGTTGTTTTGCAGAATCGCATGTTGGGCTGGCCCAACTCTGACCGGCGCGCTACTGTCGCCGCCGGCTGAGATCAGGGAAGCCGGTGACGTCGCAGGAGCGACCAGTCCGGCGCTGCCCCCGCAACTGTGAGCGGCGAGGCCGACGGCATCAGCACCACTGGCCGAGAGGCCGGGAAGGCGCCGTCGACCGACGACCCCGAGCCAGGAGACCTCCTTAGCCGGTCGTTGTCCGCAGATCCTCGGCGGGAGGAGAGCCCAACCCGATGTCCCCGACCTTGCCCAAGGTCACGCTCGTCCTCGGCGGCGCCCGCTCCGGCAAGAGCCGCTTCGCCGAAGGCCTGATCGCAGCCCATCCCGGCCGCCCCGTCTACCTCGCCACCGCGCAAGCCGGCGATGCCGAGATGGCGGAGCGCATCCGCCGCCACCGCGCCTGCCGCGGCGATGCCTGGACCACCCTCGAGGAGCCGCTGGAACTGCCGCGCGCGCTGGCGTCGGCAACGCGCGACAAGGGGCGGTCCTGGTCGATTGCCTCACCCTCTGGCTCAGCAATCTCATGGGCGCCGACCGCAACGTGGAAACCGAGACGCGGTCATTGGTCGAGTCGCTGCCCAACCTAGCCGCGCCCGTCGTCTTCGTGTCCAACGAGGTCGGCCTCGGCATCGTGCCGGACAACGCCTTGGCGCGCACCTTCCGCGACCACGCCGGCTTCCTGCACCAGGCGATCGCCGCCGCCGCCGACCGTGTCTACTTCATCGCCGCCGGCATACCCGTGCTCCTGAAGAAAGAAGATCAATGACCCGCCAAGATTCCCGCCACCGTCGATCACCGGCTTCCTCGGCGCCGGTAAGACGACGGTGATCCAGCACCTGCTGCGCCACGCCAACGGCCGCCGCCTCGCCCTCGTCATCAACGAGTTCGGCGAGATCGGCGTCGACGGCGACCTCCTCAGGAGCTGCGGCATTCCTGCCTGCAAGGAGGACGACATCGTCGAGCTCGCCAACGGCTGCATCTGCTGCACCGTGGCCGACGACTTCCTGCCGACCATCGAGAAGCTGCTGAACCGCGCCGACCCGCCCGATCACATCGTCATCGAAACCTCGGGTCTGGCGCTGCCGAAGCCGCTGGTGAAGGCGTTCAACTGGCCGGAGGTGCGCACGCGCGTCACCGTCGATGGCGTCATCGCCGTGGTCGACGGCCCGGCGGCGGCGGCCGGCCTCTTCGCCGCCGATCCGCGCGCCGTGGCGGCCCAGCGCGCCGCCGATCCCTCGCTCGACCACGACAGCCCGCTCGAGGAGCTGTTCGGTGACCAGCTCGGCTGCGCCGACCTCGTCCTCCTCAACAAGGTCGACCAGCTCGATGCCGCCGCGCGCGCCGCCGCCGAAGCCGCCATCCAGGCCGGCAGCCCGCGTCGCGTGAAGCTGGTCGCCTGTCAGCTTCGGCGCTGTCGATCCGACCGTGCTGCTGGGATTGCAGGCCGCCGCCGAGGACGATCTCGCCGCGCGCCTGTCGCACCACGAGGCCGAAGGCGAAGACCATAACCATGACGACTTCGAGAGCTTCCCCTCCGTCTCGATCCGCCTCGCCCGCCGCAGGCGCTGGCGGAGAAGCTGCTGCGGGCGATCGAGCAGCACGACATCCTGCGCGTGAAGGGATTCCTCGCCGTCGCCGGCAAGGACATGCGGCTGGTCGTGCAGGCGGTCGGCACCCGCCTGCAGCACTACTACGACCGCGCCTGGCGCGCGCCGACGAGGCGCGCAAGGGCAGCTCGTGGTCATCGGCCTCAAGGGCCTCGACCGCGCCGCCATCACCCGCGCCATCGCGGGCTAGCGGTGCATCTCCTCGCTGCCAAACCGGGCGCTGTTTCCGACGGCAGCGAGGCCGTCGATCTCGGCCAGACACCCGGCGACATCGTCTTCCTCTCGGCGGCCGATACCGAACTCGCCTGCCTCGCCCAGGCGCAGGCCGTGCCTGGCAACGCGGCGCGCCCGGCCTGCGCCTCGCCAATCTCCTGTTCCTCGGCCACAACCTCTCGGTCGACAAATACGTCGAGGACATCCTGCAGCACGCCCGCCTCGTCATCGTGCGGCTGCTGGGCGGCGCCCGCTACTGGCCGTACGGCATCGAGCAGGTGAGCGACTGCTGCCGTCGGCGCGGCATCGTCCTGGCCGTGCTCCCCGGCGACGACCAACCCGATCCCGAACTGACGGCGCTCTCGACCCTGGAGCCGCCGGCCGCGCATCGGCTTCGGCAATATTGCGTGCAAGGCGGTCCGGCGAACGCCCGCAACCTCCGGCTCTACGCCGCCTCGCTGCTCGGACGCGTGCACGGAGTGGCGCGAGCCCGCCGCTCTGCTGCGCGCCGGGCTCTACTGGCCGGGTCTGGCGCAGCCGACGCTCGATGATCTTCGCGCGGACACTGGTCGGTCGATCGCGCGGTCGTCCCGATCGTGTTCTATCGTGCGCTGCTGCAGAGCGGCGACCTCACCGTCATCGACGCGCTCTGCGATGCGCTGGCGGCCGCGGGCTCAATCCGCTGCCCGTCTACGTCACCAAGTCTCAAGGAACCAGTGGCGGCGCGAGCTGTTGCGCGATCTCTGCGCCCGCACCTCGCCCGCGGTGGTCCTGAATGCGACCGCCTTCGCGCTCTCGCAGCCGGCGGCGGCGCGCAGCGAAACGCCCTTCGATGAAGCCGACTGCCCGGTGCTGCAGGTGGTGTTCGCCTCCGGCGCGGAGGAGGCCTGGCGCGCCGGCAGCAACGGCCTCAACGCGCGCGACATCGCCATGCATGTGGCGCTGCCCGAGGTCGACGGCCGCATCCTCTCGCGCGCCGTCGCCTTCAAGGCCGAGGCCCGCCGCGATCCGCTCACCCAATGCCCGATCGTCGCCTACCGCCCGCTGCCCGACCGCGTCGCCTTCGTCGCCACGCTGGCCGCGGCCTGGGCGCGGCTGCGCGCGACGCCGCCGGCAGACCGTCGGATCTCCCTCATCCTCGCCAACTACCCCAACCGCGACGGCCGCATCGGCAACGGCGTCGGCCTCGACACGCCGGCCGGCACGGTCGAGGTGCTGCGCGCCTTGCAGCAGGGCCGGCTATCGCGTCGACAATCCGCCGACCGACAGCGCCGCACTGATGCGCCTGCTGCTCTCAGGCTCGACCAACGCAGTGGGAGAGGGCAGGGTCGAGTTCGGCGAGCGTTTCGATTCGCGGATTATCGCGCCTTCTTCGCGCTCGCTGCCGCAACGCGTGCAGGCGCAGGTCGACGGAGCGCTGGGGCGATCCGGAGCGCGATCCGTTCTTCGCCCGCGGCTCCTTCCATCTCCCGCCCACCGTCTCGGCAACATCGTTGATCGCGATCCAGCCGGCGCGCGGCTACAACATCGATCCGGCCGCGCACCTATCACGCTCCCGATCTCGTTCCGCCGCACGGCTATCTCGCCTTCTACGCCTGGCTGCGACGCAGCTTCGATGCCCATGCCGTCATCCACATGGGCAAGCACGGCAATCTCGAATGGCTGCCGGGCAAGGCGCTGGCGCTCTCCGAGGAATGCTGGCCGGAGGCCGCGCTCGGCGCTCTCCCGCACCTCTACCCCTTCATCGTCAACGATCCCGGCGAGGGCGCGCAGGCCAAGCGGCGCAGCGCCGCCGTCATCGTCGATCACCTGACGCCGCCGCTGACGCGCGCCGAAAGCTACGGCCGCTGCGCGATCTCGAGCAGCTGGTCGACGAATATTACGAAGCTGCCGGCCTCGATCCGCGCCGCTGCCGCCTGCTGCGCGACCGCATCCTCGAACTGGCGGCCGCGACCGGCCTCGACAAGGACTGCGGCATGACCGGCGGCGACAATGCCGATGCGGCGCTCGGCAAGCTCGACAACCACTTGTGCGAACTGAAGGAGCTGCAGATCCGCGACGGACTGCACATCTTCGGCGTCGCGCCTGAAGGCGAGCAGCTCACCGACCTGCTGGTGGCCCTGACGCGCCTGCCGCGCGGCCGCGGCGAGGGCGGCGACGCCTCGCTCATGCGCGCGCTGGCCCAGGATCTCGACTCTCGACTTCGATCCGCTCGACAGCGACCCTGGGCGATGCCTGGTCCGGCCTCCGGCCGCCATGCCTGCCGACGGGAGGCGGAACCTGGCGCACTGCCGGCGATACGGTCGAGCGTCTGGAGCAGCTCGCCCAACGTCTTGTCGGCGGGAGCGCCGAACCGAGTCCGGAATGGACGCGACCGCCGCCGTGCTGGATTTCATCAAGGGCGACTTGCGCCCGACCGTGGCGCGTTGCGGCGGCGCCGAGATCGCCGGCCTGCTGGCCGGCCTCGACGGCCGCTTCGTGGCGCCCGGTCCGTCGGGCGCGCCGACGCGCGGCCGCCTCGACGTCCTGCCGACCGGACGCAACTTCTACTCGGTCGATACCCGCGCCGTGCCGACGCCGACGGCCTGGCACCTCGGCTGGAAGTCGGCGTCGCGCTGCTGCTCGAGCGCTATCGCCAGGACCACGGCGCCTGGCCGAAATCGCTGGCCCTCTCGGCCTGGGGCACCGCCAACATGCGCACCGGCGGCGACGACATCGCCCAGGCGCTCGCGCTCATGGGCGTGCGGCCCGACCTGGGATCAAGGCTCCGGTCGCGTGGCGGGTTTCGAGATCCTGCCGCTTTCGATTCTCGACCGGCCGCGCGTCGACGTCACGCTGCGCGTCTCCGGGTTCTTCCGCGACGCCTTCCCGGCGCAGATCGATCTGGTCGACAGCGCCGCCCGCGCCGTCGCCGCGCTCGCCGAGCCGGAGGAGCTCAATCCCATGGCGGCGCGCGTCCGCCGCGACGTCGCCGCGCATGACCGCCGCCGGTCTCGCCAGTGGAGGCAGCGCAGAAGCGCGCCGGCTTCCGCGTCTTCGGCTCCAAGCCGGGCGCCTACGGTGCCGGTCTGCAGGCCCTCATCGATGAACGCGGCTGGGAAACCGCCGATGATCTCGCTCGCGCCTACGTCGCCTGGGGCGGCTATGCCTACGGCGCGGGGGCGCAGGGTACTGCCGAGCACAAGCTGTTCGAGCATCGGCTGGCCGAGGTCGAGGGGTGCTGCACAACCAGGACAATCGCGAGCACGATCTCCTCGACAGCGACGACTACTATCCAGTTCGAAGGCGGCCTCGCCGCGGCGGTGAAGCAGCTCGTCGGGGCGCCGCCCGACGGTCTATCACAACGATCATTCGCGCCCCGAAGCGCCGCGCGTGCGCACGCTTGACGAGGAGATCGCCCGCGTCGTGCGCGGCCGTGTCGTCAATCCGAAATGGATCGCCGGCGTGATGCGCCACGGCTACAAGGGCGTCTTCGAGATGGCGGCAACGGTGGACTACATGTTTGCCTTCGCCGCCACCACCCGGCAGCGTCGCCGACCACCATTTCGACGCCGTATTCGATGCCTATGTCGCCGACGAATCCGTGCGCGGCTTCATGCTCGACCACAACCCGGCGGCGGCCCGCGAGATGGCAGAGCGCCTCCTCGAAGCCCAAGACCGCGGCCTCTGGCGCCCAAAATCGAACTCCAGCCATGCCGTCCTGCAAGACCTGGCCACAGCCCCTCACCCTGACTCTCTCCCGCTTCGCGGGCGAGGGGACACGATCTAAGCGGCTGCCCCGACGGTGATTCCCTCTACCGCGAAGCGGGAGAGGGTCAGGGTGAGGGTGCAGAATCTTCTACACCATGGCATCGGCGGCCGGTCTCGCCGGCATACACGGGCACAAGCCAACTGATCGGGGAGTGCCTGATGTCTCGCAAAGCATTGATGGCCGCTGCGGCCGTCGTCGTCGTCGCCGGTGTTGCGGTGGTTACCATCGGTCCGGCAAGCTTCCTTCATTCTTCGCGGCCCGTAACCACGACCACGGAGCATCTGTCATCGATCGGCGAGTCCGGCGTGACGCCGGCTACGCCGGTCACGACCGGTCCTGCGCAAGTCGCGAACCAGACTGCCGCCGTGCCGGGCCAATCGCAGCAATTGCGCAGGGACCTGCCGGCCTCGGAGGCTGATGCAGTGAGCGCGACACTCGAGCAAAGGTCGAGCAGTCCGGCGCGTCCGGCCGGCCAGCCGGCGTCGCAACTCTACGCTTCTGACGAGGAGGCGGCCCCTTATTGGCAGCCGTCGAGCAGCGCTGACGAGCGCTACGGCGATTTCAAGACCAACCCGGTCAAGCTGGTGAGCGAAGAGCCGGTCTCGACCTTCTCCATCGACGTCGATACCGCGTCCTACGCCAACGTGCGGCGCTTCCTGACCGACGGCACGCTGCCGCCGATGGATGCGGTGCGCACGGAGGAGTTGATCAACTATTTCCCCTATGCCTATCCGCTGCCGGAGAGCAAGGATGAGCCATTCCGCGCCGACATCGCCGTGTTCGATCTGCCCTGGGACAGCGGCAGCCAGATCGTCCGCATCGGCCTGCAGGGCTAGCGACATCCGAAGACCACGCGCCCGCCCGCCAACCTGGTATTTCTCGTCGACACCTCCGGTTCCATGGAAGAGCCGGACAAGCTGCCGTTGGTGAAGCAGTCGCTGCGCCTCCTGACCGAGCAGATGCAGGCGACCGACAGCATCGCCATCGTCGCCTATGCCGGCAGCGCCGGCGTTGTGCTCGAGCCGACCAAGGGGTCCGAGCGGCTGAAGATCCTCTCGGCCATCGATGCCTTCGTGGCCGGCGGCAGCACGGCCGGCGCCGAGGGCATCCGCCAGGCCTATGCGCTGGCCGAGGCCAACTTGCAGAAGAACGCCATCAACCGCGTCATCCTCGCCACCGACGGCGATTTCAACGTCGGCATCACCGATCCGTCGGAGCTCGAGGACTACGTCGCCCGTCAGCGCGACAGCGGCGTCTATCTCTCCGTGCTCGGCTTCGGCACCGGCAACCTCAACGACCTCATCATGCAGAAGCTGGCCCAGGCCGGGAACGGCAACGCCAGCTACATCGACAGCCTGATGGAGGCGCGCAAGGTGCTGGTCGACGAGATGGGCTCGACCATCTTCACCATCGCCAACGACGTGAAGATCCAGATCGAGTTCAACCCGGCACTGGTGGCCGAATACCGCCTCATCGGCTACGAGACGCGCCTGCTCAACCGCGAGGACTTCAACAACGACAAGGTCGACGCCGGCGAAGTCGGCAGCGGCCATGCTGTCACGGCGCTCTACGAAATCACCGCGCCCGACAGCAAGTCGCGCCTGGTGGACGACCTGCACTTCCAGCAGAAGCCGACGGCGCCGCAGCCGGATCTGAACGCCTCGCCTGGCTGAAGATCCGCTACAAGCTGCCGGGCGCTACCGAGAGCCGCCTGATCCAGCAGCCGATCCAGGCCAGCGCCCGCACCACCTTCGAGGCGGCCCCGGCCGATGCCCGCTTCGCCACCGCCGTCGCCGCCTTCGGTCAGCTGCTGCGCAAGGACGCCAACGTCGGGACGATGACCCTGGCCGACGTCCAGCGCATCGCCGCCGCCGCCCGCGGCGACGACGCCTTCGGCTACCGCAGCGAGTTCCTCCGCTTGGTGCAGGTCGCCCAGAGCGCGGCAGGGCTGGAGTCGTTGAACTGAGCGCAGCCGCTCACATCCATCCCCCTCCCCTGCGCGGGAGGTGGGAGGGCCTAGCGCCGGCAGGCGCCAGCGACTCTATCCGCAAGCGGCTTAGCGACATCGGACTCCGGCGCGCTTCCGCGCGGACCCTCCCCTTAATCCCCTCCCGCAGGGGAGGGAGACAGACCGGTCCACTCTCCCCGCGACCGCGCGCCCGCCGTCCGCTATGATGCCGAGTCGATGACGACACCGACCATCGACTGGCAGGCGCAGGACTGGGACGATCTGGTGCCCCGGCTGCTGCTGCTCGCGGTTTCGCGCCTGCAGCGCATGACCTGGCGCGGTCAGCGTCGCGGGCCGCCGCCGGGGCCGCCGAGGCCGAGGATTTCGTGAACGACGCCATCTCCAAAACCATCGCCGGCGTGCGTATATGGAATCCCGAGGCCTGCACGCTGTTCCAGCATCTCGCCGGCGTGATCGTGAGCGATATCTCGCACGCCGCCGGATCGATGGAAAATCGCACGACCCTGCGCGAGGCGGCCGGCAACGATCCGGGACGAGCCTGATCGCCGATGTCGGCGACGAGGCCCCGGACCAGGAAACCACGGCCGTGTGGCGCTCGGAGCAGCGGCGTCTGCTGGATCATCTTGCGCGCGTCGATCCGGCCTTGCGGACGATGGCCGAGCTGATGCTGGTGCAGGACATGCAGGAGACGGCCGACCTCAGCCGCGCGATGGCCGTGCCGGCGGCGGAGGTCGCCAACCGGCGCAAGCGCCTGAAGCGCGCCGTGCGCGCCTATCTGACGGAGTTCGTGGCATGACCATGGACGCTCCCGCCCGCCGGCTCCTGGCCCTGCTCCTGGACGAGCAGGCCATCGAGACCGAACCGATCGCCGACGTGCGCGCCGATCTGGCCGCGCTCGGCCTCGATCCCGCGCGCGCGATCGCCGCCGCAGGGCGCATGGCGCCGGCGCGGCATCGCCCGAGGTCGCGCTCCTCGGCCGGATCGCCGAGGCGGAGGACAGCGACGACGAAATCCGCCGCCTGGAACAAGCGGACATTGCGAATGTCCGCCGAAGCCTCGAGGAAGGGGCGACGCCCGCGGCCATCGCGAAGGCGCAGCGCGCGGCCGGCCGCGATCCGAACGTGGTCGGCCTGCGGCGTCGGCGCTCGCGCCGGCTGCTCTACGGCCTGTGCGGCGTGGCGGCGGCCCTCGCGGCCTCGCTCGTGCTGGTGGTGGGGATGTCGGACCTCATGTTCGTGCACCACTCGCAGGCGCCGCCCGCCGCGCCGGCCAGCACCGTCGCGCCCAAGACCGCCATCGATGAGGCCGGCGATCTCCAGGCCCGGATGAAGCCGGCCGGAAACGGGCCGGTCCAGCTTGCCGAGCAGGAACCGGCGGTGCCCGCTGCCGCACCTGCGTCGGCCGATGCGGAGACGGCGACCCGCGCGAAATCGGAAGCGGACGAGAAGGATGTCGCGCAGGCCGCCAGCCAGCCGGCATCGGCGCTGGCGGACGCCCGGCGCAAACCGGCGGTTCGGCGCCAACGGGCATCATGGCGGGACAGCCCAGTACCGAGGAACTGCGCGGCGACGCATCGGCGAGATAGAATCGCCGAGCCGTTCGGGCTCGATCGACCGATCGCCGCCCTGCTGATCGTCGATCCGAAGCTCGTGCCGGGCGGCCTGAAGCAGGAGAACTTTCCGACCGGCGACCTGCTTGCACGGCTGGGCGACGCGCGCCGCCTGGCCGGCGATCGCCCCATCGCCGCCCTCGTGACGCTGCGGCTGGCCGACCGCACCGCTGACGCCATCGTTGTTGCAGGCGCGACGGATGAACTCGCGCTCCGGCGTGACCTGACAAGCACAAGACGGCCGCGGTGGCTCGGCCGGCGCCGGCTACGACGTCATCCTGCTCGACGGCCGCTGACAGCCGCGCCGATCTCGTGGCATCAAGCGCGCCATGAAGAACGAGGATTGAGCGAAGCCGAGATCGACGCCCGCCATGCCGAGAAGGCAGGCTAAGCTGCCGGCCGCGCGCGCCAAGATCATGGCACGACCAAGACGATCGAGAAGGGCCTGCTCATCGTCCACACCGGCAAGGGCAAGGGCAAATCGACCGCCGCCTTCGGCATGGTCATGCGCTGCCTCGGCCACGGCCTGCAAGGTCGGCGTCGTGCAGTTCGTCAAGGGCCGCTGGGAGACCGGCGAGCGCGGCTGCCTCGAGCGCTTCCCCGAGCTCGTGACCATCAACACGATGGGCGCGGGTTTCACCTGGGAGACCCAGGACCGCGCCCGCGACATCGCCGCCGCCCGCGCCGCCTGGGAAGCAGGCCAAGGCGCTGATGGCCGATCCCGCCTATACGCTGCTGCTGCTCGACGAGCTCAACATCGTGCTGCGCTACGACTATCTGCCGATCGACGAGATCGTGGCGACGCTGAAGGCGCGCCGCCCGATCTCCATGTCATCGTCACGGGACGCAACGCCAGCGCCGAGCTGATCGAGGCCGCCGACCTCGTCACGCGAGATGACGATGGTGAAGCATCCGTTCCGCAGCGGCGTGAAGGCGCAGGCCGGGATCGGAGTTCTGATGACCGTGCCGTCGCCGTCATGTTCCAGGGCACCGGCTCCGACGTCGGCAAGTCGCTGATCGTCGCCGGCCTGGCGCGCGCCTTCACGCGCGCGCGGCCTGCGGGTGCGGCCGTTCAAGCCGCAGAACATGTCGAACAACGCCGCCGTCACCGCCGACGGCGGCGAGATCGGCCGCGCCCAGGCGCTGCAGGCGCGCGCCTGCGGCGTGGCGCCGTCGGTGCACATGAACCCGGTCCTGCTGAAGCCGCAGAGCGAGATCGGCGCGCAGGTCGTGGTGCAGGGCCAGCGTCGTGCGGCAATGCCAGGCCGCGCGACTATCACGCGCTGAAGCCGACGCTGCTGCCGACGGTGCTCGATAGCTTCGATCGCCTGCGCGGCCGAGGCCGACCTCGTCCTGGTCGAGGGCGCCGGCAGCCCGGCCGAGATCAACCTGCGCGCCGGCGACATCGCCAACATGGGCTTCGCCGCGGCCGCGAGCGTGCCGGTGCTGCTGGTCGGCGACATCGACCGCGGCGGCGTCATCGCCAGCCATCGTCGGCACCCTTGCGCTGCTGGAGCCTGAGCGAGCGCGCGCTGCTGAAGGGCTTCATCGTCAACAAGTTCCGCGGCGATCCCCGGCTGTTCGACGGCGGCCTCGCCGATCATCGCCGAGTCGCACGCGCCTGGCCGAGCCTCGGCGTCGTGCCCTACTTCGATGCCGCCGCGTCGGCTGCCGGCGGAGGATGCGCGTCGCGCTCATCGCTACCGCGCCGACAACGGCACGGCGCGATCCGGATCGCCGTGCCGCTGCCTGCCGCGCATCGCCAATTTCGACGATCTCGACCCGCTGCGCGCTCGAGCCTGACGTCGCCGTCGACATGGTGCCGCCGGGCACAGCCGCTGCCCGATGCCGATCTCATCCTGCTGCCGGGATCGAAAGCCACCATCGCCGATCTCGCCTTCCTGCGCGAGCAGGGCTGGCACATCGACATCGCCGCTCATGTCGCGCCGCGGCGGCCGCGTGCTCGGCCTGTGCGGCGGCTACCAGATGCTCGGCCGCCGCATCGCCGATCCGCAGGGCATCGAAGGGCCGGCCGGCGCGGTCGATGGCCTCGGCGCTGCCTCGACGTCGAGACCGAGCTCGGCTGGCGACAAGACCCTGGTGGAGGTTCACGGCCGAGGACGTCGCCGGGGTGCCCGTCCGCGGCTACGAGATGCATGTCGGAATCACCCGCGGCCCGGCGACCGAGCGCCCGCTGCTGCGGCTGACGAACGGCGTCGGCTCGCGCCCCGAGGGCGCCGTCTGCCCGATGGCCGCGTCTCCGGCTGCTATCTGCACGGCCTATTCGCCGAGCGATCGCCTTCCGCCACGCCTTCCTTGCCGGCCTGAAGCCGCGCGCTGCGCAGCGGAATCATGTATGAGCACGAAGTCAGATCCGACGCTCGACGCGCTCGCCGATCATCTGACCAGGCATCTCGATCTCGACCGCATCCTCGAAATCGCGCGTCAGTAGGGGCGACCGGCAGGTCCCGCAGGTGCGATTGAGAGCCGCGACCTGCCGGTCGCCCTACAAAACCAACGCGAGCCGCCACGATCGCCGCCTGGATCGCACAGGCGACTACGTAGCAGCTTCAGCCGCGCCGGATGTCGGCCGAGCCGGCGTCGGCGCGGCCGCCGGCGCCCATCCAGGCGTCGTCGACCGGCTCGCCGTCGTAGACGCGCGGGCCGGCCAGCGCGATCCCGAGCGCGCCGGCCATGGCCGCCTCCGGCCAGCCGGCGTTGGGCGAATGGTGCGTTGCGGGCGTCGCGCCGCATGGCCCGCCAGGCCGCCCCCTGCGCCCGCGGCAACAGCGAAGGCCGCCCCGCACAACGCGCAGCCCCGGCCAGCCGCGCCGGCACGTAGATTCAGCAGCGTCGTCCAGCCGCGCCGCCGCCCAGCCGAAATGTTGCGTGGCGCGGCGTGCGATGGCCGATCATGCTGTCGGCCGTGTTGACGACCTTGTAGGCCAGGATGCCCGGCAGGCCCAGCAGCAGCGCCCAGAACAGCGGCGCCGTCACGGCGTCGGAGAAGTTCTCGGCCAGCGATTCGAGCGCCGCCCGCGCCACGCCGGCCTCGTCCAGCGCTCTCCGGATCGCGGCCGACGATACGCTCCACGGCGTGACGGCCGCCTGTCAGGCCGGCGTGATCCAGGCCGCTCGCGACCGCGGCAACGTGCCGATAGAGGCTGTTCTGGGCGATCAGCGTGCTCATGAGCACGGCATCGGCCACCCAGCCGAGCGGGACCAGGCTCAGCAGTGCCATCGATCGCCCACCCGATCGTGAGCGCGCCGCCGACCAGGAACACCATGGCGACGATGCCCCAGAATCGCTGCCAGGCCGGGCTGTCGGCCGAGGTTGTTGAGCGACTGGTCAGAGCCAATCGATGAGGCGCCCGGCGAGCACGGTCGGGTGCGCAATGGCGCGGTAGAGCCATTCCGGGTCGCCGAGCGCGGCGTCGATCAGAGGGCCAGAAGCACTATCGTGGGATTGGACATATCCGGGCGCCGGTGGGCCAATGTGCGGCCGCAGATTGGGCGGCAATTGCTGCGCGCCGTCAACATGCCCGGCCATTCGTGAGAGCGTAAGAGATGACCAAGATCGGCGTGATGGTGTGCGGCCACGGCAGCCGCGATGACGAGGCGATCGCTGAGTTCGCGGCCGTGGCGGCCGGCATCGCCCGGCGGCTGCCGCAATATCCGGTCGCCAGCGGCTTCCTCGAATTCGCCCGCCCGATCATCCGCGACGGCCTCGGACAAGCTGCGCGGCCAGGGCGTGAGCGCATCCTGGCCGTGCCCGGCATGCTCTTTGCCGCCGGCCATGCGAAGAACGACATCCCCTCCGTCCTCAACGAATACACGGCGCAGTATCCGCAAGCTCCGCATCGAGTACGGCCGCGACCTCGACGTCGACGTGCGCTTGCTTCAGGTCGCGCGGCGCGCGCATCGGGCAGGCCGAGCGCGGTCTCGAGCCGGCCGGTGCCGCGCGAGGAGACTCTGCTGATGGTGGTGGGCCGCGGCACCTCCGATCCCGACGCCAACTCCAACATCAGCAAGGTCGCGCGCATGCTGTGGGAGGGCCTGGGCTTCGGCTGGTGCGAGGTGTGCTACAGCGGCGTCACCTTCCCGCTGGTGGCGCCCGGCCTCGAGCATGCGGTGAAGCTCGGCTATCGCCGCATCATCGTGTTCCCTACTTCCTCTTCACGGGCGTGCTGGTGAAGCGCATCTATTCGATCGCCGACGAGATGGCGGCGCGCCATCCGGAGATCGAGTTCCTGAAGGCTCCCTATCTCCGAACGACCATCCCCTTGTGCTCGACGCCTTCGCCGAGCGCGTGGAGGAGATCCTCGCCGGCTCGCCCAAGCATGAACTGCCAGCTCTGCAAATACCGCGAGCAGGTCATCGGCTTCGAGGCCGAGATCGGCCTGCCGCAGGCCGGCCACCATCACCACGTCCAGGGCATCGGCACGAACGCCGACTCTCGTCCATGACGGTCACCACCATCATCACGATCACGATCACCCTCATGATCACGACCACGACCATGATCACGGCCACAGCCATGATCGATGGTCACCACCATCCGCCGCATCCGCACGCGCAGCACCGCCACGGCCCCGGCCGCCGCAACCCGGAGCGGGTGGAGTAGGGTGGCATGCCGATCCTGTGTCCTTCGACACGCTCGGATGAGGGCCTTTCGTGGCGGAAACAAACGACCTCATCCTGAGCTTGTCGAAGGACGCACTGCCGTCGATCCAAATCTCCTGAACGCGGTCGGGGTGGAAGCGGCCGGGCTCGGCATCAGTACCTCCGCGATCCCGACGCCATCTATCGCGAGATCGCCTCGCCATCATCCGCCGCGAGGCCAGGCTCGCTCATCTGCCGCCGGATATCGCCGAGATCGCCGTACGGCTCATCCATGCCTGGCGGCATGATCGACATCGTCGACGAGCTGGCCTTCACGCCGGAGGTCGTCGCGCGCGCGCGCTGCGCTTGAGAATGGCGGAGCCCATCCTGTGCGACAGCGGCATGGTCGCAGCCGGCATCATGCGCGCCCGGCTGCCGGCGCGGAACGAGATCGTCTGCACGCTCGACGACGCGCGCGTGCCGGAACTGGCGCGCGCGCTCAAGACGACGCGCTCGGCCGCCGCCGTCGAGGTTGTGGGCCGAGCGCCTCGCCGGCCGCCGTGGTCGCGATCGGCAATGCGCCCACCGCGCTTTTTCATCTGCTGGAACGGCTTGCGCAAGGCGGCCCGCGTCCGGCTGCCATCCTCGCCTTCCCGTCGGCTTCGTCGGCGCTGCCGAATCCAAGCAGGCATTGATCGATGCGCGGCTCGATATTCCGTTTCTCACCCTGAAGGGCCGGCGCGGCGGCAGCGCCCTGGCAGCGCGCGGCGGTCAACGCGCTCCTTGTCGGCACCGGCCCATGAGCCGCTGGCTCACGATCATCGGCCTCGGCGAAGAGCGGCCTCGACGGCCTGACGCCGGCGGCCCGCACGCTGATCGAGCGCGCGGAGACGCTCGTCGGCGGCGAGCGTCACCTCGCCAAAGGTGCCGAACGGCCGGCCGAGCGCCTGCGCTGGGCCTCGCCGCTGAAGCTCACGGTCGACGAGATCCTCGAAGCGCCGCGAGCGCCGCGTGGTCGTGCTGGCGACCGGCGATCCCCTGTGGTTCGGCATCGGCGTCACGCTGCTGCGCGCCGTGCCGGCGGAGGAGACCTGGATCGTGCCGGGCGTTTCGGCCTTCGCGCTCGCCTGTGCGCGGCTCGGCTGGCCGCTCGCCGAGGTCGAGTGCCTGACGCTCCATGGCCGCTCCTTCGCCTTCCTCAACGGCGTCGTCGTCGCGCCCGGTGCGCAGCTGCTGCTGCTGAGCCATGACGGCGCCGCCGCATGGCCGTGGCCAAGGCGTTGACGACGCTCGGCTACGGCCCCAGCCGCCTCACCGTGCTCGAGCATATGGGCAGCGCCGACGAGCGGTGTCCTGAGCCGGTATTGCCGAAAGCTGGACCGCTGGCGAACCCTCGCCCTCAACACGATCGCGCGTGGAATGTATTCCTGGCTCCGCCGCCATCGTCCGCGCCCGCGTGCCCGGCCTGCCTGACGACGCCTTCCGCCACGACGGCCAGCTCACGAAGCGCGAGGTGCGGGCGGCGACCATCGCCGCTCTTGCGCCGACGCCGGGTCAGCCGCCTGTGGGACGTCGGCGCCGGCTGCGGCTCGGTCGCCATCGAGTGGCTGCGCAGCCATCGCACGCTTGCGCGCCATCGCGGTCGAGCGCGAGGCCGACCGCTGCGCCATGATCGGCGAGAACGCAGCGGCGCTGGGCGTTCCGCATCTGGAGCTGGTCGCGGGCGTGGCGCCGGCCGCGCCTGGCGAGCTATCGCCGCCCGATGCCGTCTTCATCGGCGGCGGCCTGACGACGCCGGGCCTGGTCGAGCGCTGCTGGCAGGCGCTGAACCGCGGCGGCCGCCTGGTCGCCAACGCCGTCACCGTCGAGGGCGAGGCGCGCCTCTTCGCGCTGCGCGCGGAGATCGGCGAGCTCACACGCATCGCCGTCAGCCGCGCCGAGCCGGTCGGCGCCTACACCTGGCTGGCGCCCGCACATGCCCGTGACGCAGCTGACAGCCGCGACCAAGCGATGACCGGCACCGTCTACGGCCTCGGCGTCGGCCCCGGCGATCCGGAGCTGCTGACCCTCAAGGCGCTGCGCATCCTGCGCGCCGCGCCCGTCATCGCCTACCCGGCCCCCGAAACCGGCGACAGCTTCGCGCGCAGCGATCGTGGCGCCTCATTTGCCCGGCGGTCAGCAGGAGATCGCCATCCGCATGCCGCTCGGCGACGGCCAGCTTCCCGAAGGCGGAGATCTATGCGGGCGCGACCGACGAGATCGTCGCCGCAGGTCGCGGCCGGCCGCGACGTCGCCGTGCTGTGCGAGGGCGACCCGTTCTTCTACGGCTCGTTCCTCTATCTCTATGAGCGTCTCGTCGACCGTTGCCCGGTGCAGGTCGTTCCCGGCGTCGTCGTCGCTGATGGCCTGCGCCAGCGCCGCCGGCCTGCCCCTGGCGCGCCGCAACGAGACTCTCACGGTGGTGCCGGCGCCGCTCCCCGATGATGCCTTGCGCGCGCGCCTCGCCGGCAGCCGAGGCCCTCGCCATCATCAAGGTCGGCCGCCATCTCGGCCGCATCCGCCGCCTGCTGGCCGACTGCGCGCGCCTCGATGGCGCGTGCCTGGTCGAGCGGGCGACGCTCGCGACCCAGCGCATCGCCGCGCTTGCGCGACCTCGGTGACGATGTCGCGCCCTATTTCTCGATGGTGCTCGTGCCATCGCCGGCGGCGGCGCATCGATGACCGCCGTCGTCGTCCTCGGCCCCGGCGGTCTCGCGCTCGCGCAACGTCTCGTTGCCGAGCTGCCCGACGCCACGCTGCACGGCTACGCGCCGCGCATTGCCGATGCGGCCGTGCGCTTCGACGATGTGGCCGGCCATCTCGGTGGGCTCTTCGCCGATGGCCAGCCGATCGTGGCCCTCTGCGCCGCCGGCATCGTCATCCGCTCCCTGGCCCCGCTGCTCCGCGACAAGCGGACCGAGCCAGCCGTCGTCGCCGTTGCCGAAGACGGCAGCGTCGCCGTGCCCCTGCTCGGCGGCCATCACGGCGCCAACGATCTGGCACGCCAGGTTGCCGCCGATCGTCGGCGGCGTCGCCGCCATCACCACCGCCGGCGACGTGCGGCTCGGCGTCGCGCTCGACGACCCGCCGCCCGGCTGGCGCGTCGCCAACCCCGACGCGGCAAAGGCCGTCACCGCCGCGCTCCTCGCCGGCGAGCCGGTCGATCTCGCAATCGAGGCGGCCGAAGCCGACTGCGATTGGCTCGCGCGCCGGCAGCTCTGCCCCGCGCGAGGGAGCGGGGAGCGGCGGGAGCACCGCGTTCATCTCGTGGTCACCGACCGTGTCGACTGCCGCCGACGACGACGGCCCTCATCCTCCATCCCGCCACTCTCGCGCGTCGGCATCGGCTGCGAGCGCGGCGCCTCGGCCGACGAGGTGCGCGCGCTCGTGATGCAATGCCTGGCGCAGGCCAACCTGTCGCCGCTCGCCGTCGCCGGCATCTTCTCGATCGCGCTCAAGGCCGCCGAGCCGGCGATCCACGCGGTCGCGCAGGAGCTCGGCGTGCCCGCGCGTTTCTTCCCGGCCGCGGTGCTGCTGGCGGAAACGCCGCGCCTGAGCGAGCGCTCGGATATCGTCTTCCGCGAGACCGGCTGCTGGGGCGTCGCCGAGGGCGCGGCGCTGGCCGCCGCCGGCCCGGAGGCCGCGCTCACCCTGCCGAAGCAGCGCTCGGCGCGCGCGACCTGCGCCATCGCCCGCAGCCCGCGCATCATCGATGCGACGTCATGCGGTCGGCCCGCGCGGCCGGCTCGCCGTCGTCGGCATCGGGCCCGGCGATGCCGGCGGGCGCACGGCCGAGGCCGAGGCCGCCATCCGCGCCGCCGGCGATCTCGTCGGCTATCGCCTCTATCTCGACCTGCTCGGGACCGCTCGCCGCCGGCAAGACGCTGCATGCCTTCGATCTCGGCCAGGAAGAAGCGCGCGTGCGCGCCGCCCTCGGCGCTCGCCGCCGAGGGCGCAGCGTGGCGCTGATCTCGTCGGGCGATGCCGGCATCTACGCCATGGCCAGCCTGGTGTTCGAGCTGATCGAGCGCGCGCGCCAACGCCGACTGGCGCGCGCGTCGAGGTCGTCGGCATTCCCGGCGTCTCCGCGATGCAGGTCGCGGCGGCGCCGCCTCGGGGCGCCGCTCGGCCACGATTTCTGCGCCATCTCGCTCTCCGACCTGCTGACGCCCTGGCCGGTGATCGAGCAGCGGCTAGCGCCGCCGCCGCCGGCCGATTTCGTCGTCGCGCTCTACAACCCGGTATCGCAGCGCCGCCGCACCAGCTCGTCGCCGCGCGCGACATCCTGCTCAAGGCGCGTCCCGCCGACACGCCCGTCGCCATCGCCCGCAACCTCGGCCGCGACGGCGAGGCGCTGCGCATCACCACGCTGGCGGCGCTCGATCCGGCCGCGGTCGACATGCTGCTCGATCGTGCTCGATCGGCAGCAGCACGACGCGCCGGATCGAGCGTCCCCGACGGCGGCGAATGGCTCGTACACGCCGCGCGGCTATCGACAGCAGGTCCGGAGGCGGCCAAGTGACCGTCGCATTTCATCGGCGCCGGCCCGGGCGATCCCGATCTCATCACGGTGCGCGGCCGCGATCTCATCGCGCGCTGCCCGGTCGTGCTCTATGCCGGCTCGCTGGTGCCGCGCGCGGTCGTCGCCTATGCGCCGAAGGGGCGCGAAGGTCGTCGATACCGCGCCGCTCGCGCTCGACGAGATCATCGCCGCACATTGCAGAGGCGCACGGCGCCGGCCACGACGTCGCCCGCGTCCATTCCGGCGACCCGTCGCTCTACGGCGCCACCGCCGAGCAGATGCGCCGGCTCGATGCGCTCGGCATTCCCTACGACGTGACGCCCGGCGTGCTCCGCCTATGCGGCGGCGGCGGCGGCGCTCAGGGCCGGAGCTCACCCTGCCGGACGTCAGCCAGACCGTGATCCTGACGCGCACCGACGGCAAGCGCCTCGCCGATGCCGAACCGCGAAGATCTGCAGACCCTCGGCGCGCGCCGGCGCCACCCTCGCGATCCATCTGTCGGTCCGCAACATCCGCGCGCGTCGTCAGCGAGCTGACGCCGCTCTACGGCGCCGACTGCCCGGTGGTCGTGGCGATCCGCGTCGGCTGGCCGGACCAGGAATTCATCCGCGGCACGCTCGCCACCATCGCCGCCACTCGTGCGCGCCGCCAAGGTGACGCGCACGGCGCTCATCTCGTGGGCCGCTGTCTTCGCCTCTCACGATTTCACCGACAGCCGCCTCTACGCCGCTGACCACCGCCACATCCTCAGGCCGGGGAAGAAAGGCACCAACACGGGCGGCCAAACACCCGTAGGGCAACCCCATGTGGCCGCCATCGGGTCCGTCCCTCAGGCCGGCAGCTCGATCTGGACCTTCACCGAACCGGCCGGCGGCGCGCTTGGCGAACTCGAAGGCCTGCAGGCTGTCGCCTGAAGAGGAAGGTCTGGGTGATCAGCGGGGTCACGTCGATCTTGCCGGAGGCCAGCATCGCCACCGTAGCGGCCGTAGACATGGGCGTAGCGGAACACGTGCTCCACCCGCGCCTCCTTGATCTGCGCCTTCGGCACGTCGTAGGCGATCGGTGCGGGCGGCATGCCCGTGAAGACCACGCGGCCGCCCGGGCAGATCAGGTCGAACACCTCGGCCGCGGCCTTCTCGTTGCCGGAGGCCTCGAACACGACGTCGGCGCTCCAGCCGTCGCTCTCGCGCTGCACGACGTCGACCAGCTTCTTGCTGCGTATGTTCACGCCCATGACCGGCCCCAGCGTCTCGGCCAGCGCCAGCTTGGCGTCGTCGACGTCGCTGACGATGATGCGGGCGCAGCCGGCGGCGATGGCCGCCAGCGCGGTTACCATGCCTATGGTGCCGGCGCCGATCGACGACGGCGAGGTCGCCGGGCTGCACCTGCGCCTTCGTGGCGCTGTGGACGCCGATGGCGAGCGGCTCGCACATGGCGCCGGCCGCCAGCGAGACGTTGTCCGGCAGCTTGAAGGTGAAGTCGGCGGGGTGCACGACACTCGGGCGCAGAATTCCATGCACCGGCGGCGTCGCCCAGAAGCGCACGGCCGGATCGAGGTTGTATTTGCCGAGCCGCGACGGCCCGGCTGTTGGGATCGGGAATGCCCGGCTCCATGCAGACGCGGTCGCCCACCTTCAGCTCGCGCACGGCCGAACCGACCTCGCTCACCACGCCCGCCGCTTCGTGACCGAGGATCATCGGCTCCTTCACCACGAAGGGGCCGATGCGGCCATGGGTGTAGTAGTGCATGTCGCTGCCGCAGATCCCGACGGCCCGCAGCCCGATGCGCACGTCGCGCGGGCCGGAGGTTCTCCTCGACGCGCGATATCGCGCAGCGCAGGCGGTCCTTCTCCTCGAGAACGAGTGCTTTTCATGCTCTGCTCCTCCTCATCCGCGTCTCACCGATAGCCCAGCCGGCGGCGAGCGAAAGCGCACACCGCGTTGCGCACCCTCACCCTAACCCTCTCCCGTTTCGCGGGCGAGGGGACATCGTCAGTGCGCTCGCTCTGGCCGAGCCCCCTGAGGGTGAGGCCTGCGAGCTCGAATGCGGAAGCCCCACCAGCGAGTGCTTTTCGCGCTGTGGCGTATCGTCGGTCACCAGCACGGTGACGTAGCGCCCGCGCAGTGGCGGCGCGGCATGATGTCGATCTTCTTGCGGCCGCCGGCGACGCAGCACGACCTTGCGGATGCCGCGCAGGTCTTCCAGGCCGATGGCGATCGTCCGCCGGTTCAGCGGTGGTCGACGATGCTCGCCGTTCGCGTCGATGAAGTGGCCGATCACGTCGCCGACGGCGCCGGCCGCCATCAGCGTCTTTATCTGATCGGCGCCGCCGAGCCCGTAGGTGACGACCAGCGATTCCACCATGTCGCCGCGCCGTGATGATCGCGAGGTCGGCCTTGCGCGCCTTCCTCGTAGGTCTCGCGGATGGCGTCCTGCTGCAGGATGATGTCGCGCGCCTTCTCGCTGCTGGCGTAGATGGGTGCCGCGAAGAAATGCTGGTCGGCGTTGAAGAGGTCGGCGAGGTCGGAGACGATCTCGAAGGTGTTGATGCCGGACGACGTGCGACAGGCCGCCCAGCAGCGCCACGATCGACAGGGCCTCGTAGTTGCGCCCCTGGATCGCCCGCAGGACTCGCGCGCAGCGTGCGTCCCCAGCCGATGCCGATCGTGCTGCCGTCGGTGATGGTCTTCGAGAGATAGGCGCCTGGCGCCGACGCCGATGGCGTCGCGCACATGCTCGGCGCGGTCCGGCGTCAGGCACCACGATGGCGTCGCCGAGCCCGTAGCCGTCGATCAGCCGCTGCTCCAGCTCCGCGCAGCTCGCGATCTTGCTGTTGATGGTGATCTGCACCAGCCCGGATTCGCGGCCCGCGGCCAGCGGCCGGTTCACGCGCACGCGGTTGCTGCCGATGCGGGTGGCGATCTGCTGCTGGGGTCAGGTTGCCGACATAGTAGTACCAGGCGACCCGCGCCTGCAGTTCTTCCTCCGGATCGGAGGGGCCTCCGCCATTGCCTCGCTCGGCCGAATTTTCCCTGCCCTCGTTCGGGTTCTTCTTGTCCCCCAGCACATGGCAGGTGGACCCTGGTGCTCAACCCGCTGACAGATGCGTGACATTGTGACAAGGTGGGGGCGATAGTACAACCCGCCGGCAAGGCAACGGTCGCGGCGGCCGATCATGACACCTGTATCTCGGCATCGATCTCGGCACCTCCGAGTTGAAGGTCGTGCTGGTGGATTCCACGCAGCGGCTGATCGCGACTGCCCGCAGGCGAGCTGAGCGTGCAGCGTGCCGCGGCCGCTGTGGTCCGAACAGGACCCATCCGCTTGGTGGCGGGCGGTCGAGGCCGCCATGGCGGATCTGCGTGCGCGCGCTCCGCAAGAGCTGGCGGCCGGTCGTCGCCATCGGCCTTTCCGGCCAGATGCATGGCGCCGTGCTGCTCGACGATCGGCGACCGCGTGCTGCGCCCGGCGATCCTCTGGAACGACCTGCGCGCCGAGCGCCGAATGCGCCGAGCTCGAGCGGCGCGCGCCGCGAGCTCCGGCGCATCACCGGCAATCTCGCCATGCCCGGCTTCACGGCGCCGAAGCTGCTGTGGGTGGCGGCCCACGAGCCGGAGATCTTCGCGCCGACCGCCCAGGTCCTGCTGCCGAAGGACTACCTGCGCCTGGCACTCACCGGCGAACGACGTCTCCGAGATGTCCGGACGCCAGCGGCACGCTCGTGGCTCGATGTCGGCCGCCGCGCCTGGTCGGACGCGCATGCTGGACGCGACCGGCCTCGCGCGCCGCCACATGCCGCGGCTGGTCGAAGGTCGCGAGCCCGCGGCACGCTGCTGCCAGCGCTGGCGCGGCGCCTGGGGCCTGCGCCGACGGCGTTAGGTCGCCGGCGGCGGCGGCGACAATGCGGCCACGGCGCGTCGGCATCGGCGCCGTGCGCGATGGGCGAGGCGTTCCTATCGCTCGGCACCTCCGGCGTGCTGCTTCGTCGCCACGCGCCGCCTTCCGCCCCAACCCGGCCCAGCGGCGTCCACGCCTTCTGCCACTGCCTGCCGGAACCATGGCACCAGATGGCGGTGATGCTGTCGGCCGCCAGCTGCCTGCGCTGGGTCGACGAAGCTCGACGGGCGCCGCCGACGAGGCCGCCCTGCTGGCGGAGGTCGAGACGCTGAGTCCGAGACGCGCCGGCGCGCCCGCTGTTCCTGCCCTATCTCTCGGGCGAGCGCACGCCGCACAACGATCCCCATGCGCAGGGCGTGTGGTTCGGCCTCAACCACGACACCGATCGCGCGTCGCTCGGCCTACGCGCGTGCTCGAAGGCGTCGCCTTCGGCCTCGCCGACGGCTATCGCGCGCTCAGGCCGTCGGCACCGATGATCAGCGCGTCGCGGTGGTCGGCGGCGGCGCGCGCAGCCGCCTATGGGCCGAGCTCATCGCCAGCGCGCTCGACCTGCCGCTGCGCTGCCACGCACGGCGGCGAAGTCGGCGCCGCCTTCGGCGCCGCGCGCGCCTGGCCATGCTGGCCGCCGACCCGAGGGCGCGCGTCGAGGACATCTGTCCCCAGCCCCCGCTCCTCGACCGCATCGAGCCGCGCGCCCTGGGTCCGCCGACCTCGCCCCCCGCTTCGAGCGCTTCCGCCAGCTCTGCCAGACCCTGCGCCCGCTGTTCCCGGCAGACTGGGCAGCCGCGTGCAAAGGCGACCGTGAAAGGTGCGCTACCATCGCGCCGGAACTGAGGAGGGCTCGCCATGCCCGACGACCGCGTCCCGGCTGCAGGCGTACGCTGTTGCAGCATGTCGATCCCGCCTATCGCCACGGCCCGCAAGCTGGTGACGCCGCAGGCCGCGCTCGATCTCGGAGGCGTGCGACCTCAAATGGTACGACCTCGCCCGCGCCGAGACGCCGGTGCCGAGCGAGATCCGCGCGCTGGCGCGCGACTATCTCGATCGCCGAGTCGAAAGCCGGCCGGCTGGATCTCGACGGCGAACTCGGCTTCGTCGTGCTGCATCGCTGCGAGAGCGGATTTCCACTTCCTGATCGTCTCGCACCTGGCGCGGCTCGAACGAATTGTGGAGATCGGTCTACTACAAGCAGAACGCCGCCACGCCCGGCTTCTCCGCTCTTCCCGCGCGAGGGCCGGCACAAGGGCGCCCTACTGCGTCTGGGAGCTGGGCCCGGTCTGGCACGAACAGCAGGCCTGGGTCCGCTTCCTGACCTCATCCCGCGACGCCGCCGCCCAGCAGGCCTACCTCGACGACCGCTTCTGCCGGCCCGGTCGGCTAGCACGTCCGTCCCAGCGTCGCGACCGCGCGGCGATATGATCCTGCGCTTCGCCCATTGATGACACGGCGCGGTGCTTGCCCGCTGCTTCGCAGCAACTACACTTCCCCGTATGCCAGCCACCACCCTATCGCGCAGTGCGTCGCTCTCCGTCGTCGACTATCGCTGCAGCGTCGGGCCGGGTGCCAAGCCGTTCCCCGAGCTGTACCACCGCTGCTGCGTCTCCTATGTGCGCAAGGGCAGCTTCGGCTACCGCTATCGCGGCGAAGCCTTCGAGCTGGTGGCGGGCTCGATCCTCGTCGGCCGGGCCGGCGACGAGTACCTGTGCACCCATGACCACGTCTGCGGCGACGAGTGCCTGTCGTTCCAGTTCGGCCCGCCCTGGTCGAGGCGATCGGCGACAAGGCCGCGATCTGGCGCATCGGCTTCGTGCCGCCGCTGCCCGAGTTGATGGTGCTGGGCGAGCTGGCCCAGGCCGCCGCCGAGGGCCGCAGCGACATCGGCCTCGACGAGGTCGCGATGCTGTTCGCCGCCCGCTTCGTCGAGACCGTCACCGGCCGAAAGCGCAGGGCGCCGGCACAACGGCCGCGCCGACCGCCGCCGCGCCGTGGCAGGCGGCGCTGTGGATCGAGGCCCACGCCCACGAGCCCATCGATCTCGAGGGCGCGGCGAACGAAGTCGGGCTCAGCGCCTTCCACTTCCTGCGGCTCTTCCGCGACGTCCTCGGCGTGACGCCGCACCAGTATCTGGTGCGCTCCCGCCTGCGGCGCGCTGCGCGCCTGCTGACCGACAATGACCGCTCCATCACCGATGTCGCGTTCGACGTCGGCTTCGGCGATCTCTCGAACTTCGTGCGCACGTTCCATCGCGCGGCCGGCGTCTCGCCGCGCGGCTTCCGCCGGGCGGCCGGCGGCGACCGCAAGATTTTCCAAGATCGGCTCGAAGCGCTCCCGCTAGGGTGACCTCCAAACCACAGGAGGTCACCATGTACGATCACATCGGACTGACGGTGAAGGACGTCGAGGCGAGCGTCCGCTTCTACAAGCCGGCGCTGGCCGCGCTCGGCCATGAGCTCTGCTCCAGCGACGATTCCAGCGCGAGCTTCGGCCCGCGCGGCGAACCGGCGCTTTATCCTCGCCAAGGGTGCGGCCGCCCCCGGCGTGCACGTTGCGCTCCGCGCGCCCGACCGCGCCGCCGTCGACCGCTTCTCCACGCCGCCGGCCTCAAGGCCGGTGGCCGCGACAACGGCCGTCCCGGCCTGCGCGCCGACTATGGCCCCACTTACTATGCTGCGTTCCTGTTCGATCCCGACGGCAACAACGTCGAAGCCGTCTGCTTGCGATAGGAGGCGGGCCATGGCAACGGCACAGACGACCGAGATCGGCACCGAGTACCTGATGACGCTGCACACGCCCGGTGCCGGCCCGCCTCTGCAGGTCGACAGCAGCCTGATGATCTTCCGCGTCGGCGCGCGAGGGTTGGGCAAAGGGCCCGAAGATCAACGGCGCCATCATCCATCCGACGGCGGACTGGTTGCGCGTGATGCCGGCGGGCAGCCTGCGGATCGACGTGCGCATGACGGTGAGGACGGACGACGGCGCCCTCATCTACGTCAGCTACAACGGCATCGTCAGCGTCACCCGCGAGAATTTCGAGCGCATGGCAAAGGGCGCCGTCCTCACCTCGGCCGACATGTATTTCATCATCGCGCCCACGTTCGAGACCGCGCACGAGAAGTACGCCTGGTTGAACCATATCCAGGCGATCGGCAAAGTCGCGGCCGTGAAGGGCGGCGAGGGCGGCTTCGTGACGTACGATCTGTTCGTGGCGCGATAGTGCCGGAATCGGGGCGCGGCGACACCATGTCCGCGACGGCGGTTGGGCGCACGTCCCGATCGGGGAGCTACGGCCGCTAGCTTCCGTTGGCTGATGCCCGCCGGCGACCATGCGGGGTGCAGGTCAGCTGGGAACTTATGCGGCGGTAAGGTGTTCACGGGTATACGCTTCCTCGGCTTACCGGCATCGGGGAATGGAAGCCCATGAAATTCAAATGCCCGCATTGTTATTCAAACACATTTCGCCTGCTTCTGGACGGCGCGATGGAACGTCCGTTGCGCAGTGCCTCTACTGCGGAGAGGTGTCGTCCTTCAGTGTAGCGTCCATCCTGGATGCATCCGGACGCAGTCAGATCTCTGAGAGCGTCCCGTCCCGGTACCCGCCGCGCAATTGCCATCGCGGTCGCTTCAACGGTCGCAGGCGGGCGCACGCCTGAATTGTCCGAGCGGGCCGAGCCGCCCGATATCTGCAGTAGGTAGCTTGCCACGCCGACCGGCAGCAAAGCGCTGGTCGCGTGCGTTCGGTCCGGGGTCGAGGATGGGTCGCATCAACCGGGATCTGTGATTTGGGTGTCGGTCGCGGCATCGTTTGGGCTTTCCAGCGCAAGCGCGTTGGCAGCGGACCAATCCGGCAAGCCATCCGAGCTGGTCTTCTTCCTTGCCCTGGCCGTCGTGATCCTGGTCGGCCGCCTGCTGGGCGAATTGATGCAGCGCGTCGGCCAGCCCGCGGTCATGGGTCAGCTGCTCGGCGGCCTCCTGCTCGGACCTTCCGTGTTCGGCGCGCTCGCCCCGGATTGGCAGCACGCCCTCTTTGCGTCCAGTGCGGCGCAGAAATCCATGCTCGATGGAGTGTCGCAGCTCGGGATCCTGATGCTTCTCCTGCTCACGGGCATGGAGACCGACTCGAGCCTTGTGCGGCGCGTCGGCCGCGCGGCGGCGAGCGTTTCGGTGGCCGGCATCGTCCTTCCGTTCGGCTGCGGATTCTGCCCTCGGCCAGTACCTGCCTGAGGGCATGCTGCCGCATCCGGAGTTTCGACTGGTCGTATCGTTGTTCCTCGGCACGGCGCTCTCGATCTCGTCGGTGAAGATCGTGGCCATGGTCGTGCGCGAGATGAACTTCATGCGCCGCGACGCTCGGTCAGGTGCTGGTCGCGTCGGCGGTCATCGACGACACGATCGGCTGGATCATCATCGCCATCACCTTCAGCCTGGCCAGCCACGGCGCGGTCGATCTCGCCTCTCTGGCGAAGAGCGTGCTCGGGACTGCCCTCTTCCTCGATCGTCAGTTTCACGATCGGTCGCCGCGCCGTGTTCGCGGCTGATCCGCTGGGTCGAACGACCATCTCGTCAGCGAGATGCCCGTGATCTCGGTCATCCTCGTGCTGATGCTCGGTGATGGCGCTGCTCACGCACGTGATCGGCGTGCACAGCGTGCTGGGCGCCTTCGTCTGCGGCATCCTGGTCGGCCAGATCGCCGATCCTGACGCGGCAGATCGACGAGCAGCTGCGCGGCCTGATCCTCGGCCTGTTCATGCCGGTGTTCTTCGCGCTCGCCGGTCTCTCCGCCGATCTGAGCATCCTGCGAAATCCGACTCTGCTGGCGCTCACTCTCGGCCTGATCGCCATCGCCAGCATTGGAAAGTGCAGCCGGTGCCTTCATCGGCGGGCGGATCGGCGGCCTCAGCATGCGTGAATGCGTGGCGCTGGCCTGCGGCATGAATGCGCGCGGCTCGACCGAGGTCATTGTCGCTTCGATCGGGCTTTCGCTGGGCATGCTGAGCCAGGACTTGTTCACGATGATCGTGACCATGGCGGTCGCGACGACCCTGGTCATGCCGCCGACGCTGCGTTGGGCCCTCAGCCGCTTGCCGCATGCGGCGACGCCGAGCGCCAGCGCCTCGAGCGCGAAGCGTTCGAGGCGAAGGGGTTCGTGGCCAATCTGGAACGTCTCCTGCTCGCCGTGGACGAGAGCGCCAACGGCCGTTTCGCCGCGCGCCTGGCCGGCATCATCGCCGGTCCGCGCGGCCTTCCGATGACGGTCCTGCAACTCGGACGCGAGACGAGGCGATCGGTCGGCAACGACAGGAAGCCGCCAGCGACGTCGCCAGGGCGGCGGCGGAAGCCGAGACATCGGACGCCGCCGAGGTCGCCGCAGCGGAGGAGGAATCGCGACACCGCACGTTCGAGGTGACGACCCGCCGCTCGGCCACCGAGGCCAAGGCCGCCGTCGTCGAGGAGGCGCGCCGGGGGTACGATCTGCTCCTGATCGGCCTGAACGAGCCGGTGGGCGAGACCGGGGCGTTCCATGCGCGCGTCGCCCGCGCCGCCGCGGGCTTCGACGGGCCGGTCGCCGTGCTGGTTGCGCGCGGCCAGCATTTGCGCCGTCCAGCCGACGCCGGGCTCGACATACTCGTTCCCGTGACGGGGACGGAGATTTCACGCCATGCCGCCGAGGTGGCGGCGGTGCTTGCCCGTGGTTCCGGCCGGCCCATGACTGCAATCCATGTGGCCAGAAGCACGCCTGATGCGCGCGATAGGCGGCGTGCATCGCCCACCCGATCGCAGCAGGAGGTGATCCTCAAGGAGGCAGTCACGCTCGCCGAGCGCTACGGCGCCGAGGCTGTTACGCACCGTTCGTATCGAGTCCGCGCCCGAGCAGGCCATCTTGAGAGAGGCCCAGCGTGGCGGGCACAACCTCATCGTAATGGGCGTCAACCGCCGTCCGGGCGAAGTTCTGTTCTTCGGCGACGTGGCTGCGGCCGTGCTGAAAGTCGACGGAGGCAAGCGTGCTGTTCGTGGCAAAATAGGATGCTTCACCAGACCTCGGTTATTGACATGTTCGTATTTTGTTCTTAGAGTGGATATCGGCAACTGGCCTCGATCTTTGACATCGTGAATAGGTCGACGCGCTGCCGTCCCGCCGCCGCCGCTCGACGCCGGCCGACACGCGGAGCTATCCGCCCGCACTGACCTTTGCGTAAGGTTGTTTTCGCGTTTCTCGAGATTGGACTCAACCTGCGACAGGGGGTACCGCCCCGCTGGGCATGGGGTCCATCGCTCGAAATCGAGCTGGGCGTGAGGCGACCCCATGTGGTCGCCGAGCAGCTCACGGCGCGATCACCGGATGCAGGGGCGTACGCCAGGGGCGCTTCCCGCTGGACATGGGGTCCATCGCTCGATTTTGAGATTAGCGCCCCTAGGCATACCCCGGCAGCCGCAGGCCCGGGCCCGCAGGCGGCGGTCAGGCGGTCGCGCTGGGCGGCCGGCAGGTTCTGCCAGCTGGAGGGCGGCCGGGCCGGGATCCGGCTGGCCTGCTCCAGCCATTGCTCGTCGGCGAAGGCCGGCCCCAGGAACTCCATGAAGCGCGCCAGCTCCACCTGCGGCCGCTCCAGCACCTCCTCGTAGCGCAGGCTCAGCACGCGGCGTGCCGAGCAGCGAGTGCCAGGTACTTGAGGCCGGAGGTCACCATGTCGCTCCAGAAGCTGCCGAGCTCCTCGATCGAGATGCCCCTGCTCGAGCCAGCCCTCGGGCTTGAACAGCCGGAAGGTCAGCGACTCGAGCGGGCCGTAGAGCGGATTGGAGCCGTAGACGAACGGGCGCCGATAGGGATTGACGCCGAAGCGGCGCGATGAAACGCGAGAAGCGCGCGATCAGCCGGAAATAGTCGTGATGCTGCATGGAGAGCGCGGTGTCGCGACCGTCGCGATAGATGTGCACGAAGCGGGCCTGCGGAAACATGTCGCCGAGGATCGAGACGAACATGAGCGAGGCGCCCGAGCGCTCGACCGCCATGGCGCGGCCGAGCCGCTCGCACAGCCAGTCGAACAGGAAAGAGATACTGCTCGGCGATCGGCGCCATGCCGCGGCCGCGGATCGCCGGCTCGAGTTCGGCGTAGAGCGCCTCGTAGTCGTCGGTCAGGTGCGGCAAGGTGATGCAGAGGAGCGGCGGCAGGTTCTCCGGCAGGAAAGCGCGCCTGCGGGCGAAGCGGTAGAGCAGCCGGTCGACCCGGTAGCCCTTGGCGAACATGCGGCTCACCGTCGGCGACAGCACGCTCAGGATGTTCCAGAACTGCTCGCCGTCGAGGGCGCGGCTGGTGAGACGACTTGTTGGAGAGCGAGACGAAGAATTCCGACAGGCTCAGCAGCTTCGGATGCAGCCGCGCGATGTCCGACATCATCGTCGAGCCGCAGCGCCCGGTGCTCACGATGAAGACGGGAGGTTCCATGCGTGCCCCTGTGCCCCGCGTAGACCCGGATTGTTGGACCGGTTCCGGCGCCCAGCGGCAATCCCCTGCCACAGGAGAGGTTATCGCGCCCGAACTTGCAAGCCCCGTCTGTGCGGCCGCCGGTCGCTCAATCCTTGCCGAGCCAGGCGATCACGTCCCTCGGGCGTAGCGAAAATGGCGGCCGCCGGCAGATCGAAGGGCGGCACCGGCCGGCGCACGAGAATGACCGGCAGGCCGAGCGCGCGCGCCGCCGCGATCTTGCCGTAGGTGGCGTCGCCGCCGCTGTTCTTAGCCACGATCATGTCGATGCGGTGCTGCTGCAGCAGCTTGCGCTCGTCCTCGGCGGTGAAGGGGCCGCGTCCCGTCACGACCTGGGCGTGGAGGGGCGGCAGCGGCTCGAGCGGCGCGTCCACCAGCCGCACCAGGAACCACATGCGGTCCATGTTGGCGAAGGCCTGCAACTCCTTGCCGCCGACGGTGAGGAGGCGCGCCGGCCAGTAGTCCGGGCAGGCGCGGGCGGCTTCGGTCACCAGATCGACCAGGGCCCAGCGGTCGCCGGCCTGCCGCGGCCGGGGCGGCCGCTCCAGCCGCACCAGCGGCACGCCGGTCGAGCGGCTGGCGACCACGGCATGGCGGCTGATCTGCTCGAGCGTAGGGATGGGTGGCGTCGATGACGACGTCGATCTTCTCCTCGCGGATGAAGCGGATCAGCCCCTCGATGCCACCGAAGCCGCCGGAGCGGGTGGCACCTGGCAGGGCGCCGGGTCGCGGGTGCGGCCCGCCAGCGAGGAGATCACCTTGCAGGCCGCGCCGGCGCTCGACGACCCGCGCCAGTTGCGCCGCCTCGGTGGTGCCGCCGAGAATGAGGATGCGCCGCTCCGGCGCGCCGTCTGCCATGTCTGCCTGGGTAAGAGTCTCCTACGGTGTAGACCGGCCTAAATCGCGCTGGCGACTAAGAATTGCCGAACGGGGCGCGTCCTGCCAAGACGCCATCACGGTCGAAGATGGCGATCTCGACGGCCAGGCGATGCTCTGCCATCGCGCGCGCCACGGTCCGCGCCTGCTCGGCGATCCGATCGGCCAGCGGCAGTCCGACCGCCTGCGCCGCGCTCAACACCTCATTGGCTGTGTTGGCGCTCCGCTGCGCGCCTCGACTTACGCCGCCGTCGCACCGAGATCCGATAGCGCCTGCGCCAGCAACCCGTTGTCGACCTGGCTGCGGCCGGAATGGAGATCGCCGGCGCCGGCGGCCAGCTTGCGATCTTGGCAAAGCCGCCGGCGATGGTCAGGCGCGGCAGCGGATGCCGGCGCAGAGTACTTCAGCATGCCGCCCGCGAAATCGCCCATGTCGATGATGCCGAAGTCCGGCAGGTCATAGAGCCGCGCGGATGCCGGCTTCCGAGGTCGATCCCGTGCAGGCCGCCGCATGCTCGAGTCCGTTGGCCCGGGCGACGTCGATGCCGCGATGGATCGAGGCGATCCAGGCCGAGCAGGAGTAGGGATGGACGATCCCGTCGTGCCGAGGATCGACAGCCCGCCGAGAATGCCGAGCCGGCCGTTCCAGGTGTGCTTCGCCATCTCGCGCGCCGCCGGCCACGGCGATGGTCGATCTCGACGTCCGCCGCCCGGCCATGCGCTCGCGCCAGCTCCTCGACGACCTCGCCCATCATCCGCCGCGGCGCCGGATTGATGGCGGGCTCGCCGACCGCCAGCGGCAGGCCCGCCTTGGTAACCGTGCCGACCCCTTCGCCGGCCGCGGAACCGGATGCCGCTGCCGGCCGAGCCCGAACCGCACTTCGGCGAGGATCAGGGCGCCGTGGGTGACGTCCGGATCGTCGCCGGCGTCCTTCACGATGCCGGCGATGGCGACATCCGGCTTCAGTTCGGCGCGCGCCAACGGCGAAGCTCGGCCGTTCGCCCTTCGGCAGCGCGATCTCGACCGGATCGGGAAACCGGCCGGTCAGCAGCGCCGCGAAGCGCGGCCTTGGTCGCCGCCGTGGCGCAGGCGCCGGTGGTCCAGCCGCGGCGCAGCGGTCCGGCGGGTTTGCGGCTCATGGCGCGATTGTAGTGGGTGGGGTCTCAAAATGGCTAGCCGCGCCGGCCGCCTTTCCCCGACAATACCGGCATGGTCGACGCTCTCCTGGAACTGCCCGCGTTTCGAACCCGGCTCGGTCTGGCTCGCGGGCGCCGGTCCCGGCGATCCCGGACTGCTGACCTTGCTCGCGCTCCACGGGCTGCGGCACGCCGACGCGGTCGTGTTACGACGCTCTTGTCAGCGCCGACATCCTCGCAGCTTGACGGCGCCCGGCACGCTGCTGGAGTTCGCCGGCAAGCGCGGCGGCAAGCCGTCGGCCAAGCAGCCGGACATCTCGCGCCGCCTGATCCAGCTGGCGCGCGAGGGCCGGCGCGTGCTGCGCCTCAAGGGCGGCGACCCCTTCATCTTCGGCCGCGGCGGCGAGGAAGCGCTGGCGCTGGTCGCCGCCGGCGTGCCGTTCCGCGTCGTGCCGGGGATCAGCGCCGGCATCGGCGGCCTCGCCTATGCCGGCATTCCCATCACCCACCGCGACGTCAACTCGGCCGTCACCTTCGTCACCGGCCACGATGCCTCCGGCGCCGTACCGGATACGGTGGATTGGGAGGCGCTGGCCAAGGGCTCGCCGGTCATCGTGGTGTACATGGCGCTGAAGCACATCACCACCATCGCCGAGACGCCTGATCGCCGCCGGCCGCCGCCGTGACGAACCGGTCGCGATCGTCAGCCGGGCGACTACGCCGCAGCAGCGCGTGCTCGAGACGACCCTGGCGCGCGCCGCCGCCGATATCGAGGCGAGCGGCATCGAGCCGCCGGCGGTGGTCGCCATCGGCCGAGGCGGTGACGCTGCGGGCCAGGCCTCGACTGGCTCGGCGCGCTCGAAGGCCGCGCGCTCGATCCGGATCCGCTCGGCCGGCGACGAAGCGAGGCCGGCTGATGCCCGGCGGCGGCCTCATCATCGCCGCCCCGGCCTCCGGCAGCGGCAAGACCGTCGTCACCCTCGCGATCCTGCGCGCGCTGACGCGCGCCGGGGTCCGCGTCCAGTCCTTCAAGGTCGGCCCGGACTACATCGACCCGGCCTTTCATGCTGCCGCGACAGGGCGGCCCTGTTTCAACCTCGACGCCTGGGCGATGCGGCCGGCGACGGTCACCGATCTGCTCGGCCGTTTGAACGTCGATGCGGAGCTGATCGTCGGCGAGGGCGTCATGGGCTTGTTCGACGGCGCGTCCGACGGCACCGGCTCGACCGCCGACGTGGCGGCGATGACGGGCTGGCCGGTCATTCTCGTCGTCGACGTGCGCGGTCAGGCCGCATCGGTAGCAGCCTTGCTACGGGGCTTCGCCAGCCATCGCGGCGATGTCCCCGTTGTCGGCGCGATCTTCAACCGCGTCGGCGGAGACGGCGCATGCGGAGATCTTGCGCCGCGCCGTGGCGCCGCTCGGCCTGCCGGTCCTGGGCTGCCTGCCGCGCGCCGAGTCACTGAAGTTGCCGCGAGCGGCACCTTGGCTTGGTTCAGGCGGGCGAGCTGCGCGGACCTGCCGGCGTTCCTCGAAGCGGCTGCCGACGTCGCCGGGCGGTGCCTCGACCTGGGACAGTTGCGATCCCTAAGCGCGCATGGGGCGTCCGCGCGACTCGGGCGGGTCCAACCATGGCAACGCGGGGTTGCCGCCGCTTGGTCAGCGGATCGCGGTGGCGCGCGATCCGCTGATGCAACCGCGTTACCCGCGGTTAACCCGCGCGGACGCCTGCTGCGGCTGTCACTTCCCGACGTCGGCACCGTCGATCGGCACTCGCCGAAGACAGACGATACCGCTCGGGCGCAGCTTCGACTCGACGTTCAGAACTTCAAAACGGCACTGCAGCGACAATCTCCGCATGCGCGTCGCAGTGAGATCTCGCCGTGTGGCAACAGGCTGCCCACCGATGACCGCACTGTTATTATCATCCGCCGCCGTCGGCAGTCGGCGGCCACGCCGTCGACTCAGCATCCAGATCGACGTTCAACTGGTCGAACAGATCGTGACCGTCGCCAGCTACCACAGAAGTCGAGGGCCCGGCCTGGTGCCGTCGCGGCGAATGAAGGCCGGGTCGATGCAGGCCATTCAGAACGGACGCGGACAGCAGCGCGTGAGCGTCTGGCGGTGACGTCTTCACGCTGCCAGGCCAGACGCTGTCGTGAGATGCCGCCGAAACGCCCCTCGCGTCAGCCAGCCGAGCCAGATCAGATCGGCACGGCAGTGCGCCAGTAATCAACGTCACCGGCGATCACCGCCGGCGGCTCGTAAGCCTCGCGCGGGGTCTTCTCGAAACACGCGCCTCGCGCGATCACCTGATCGCCGCGCCAGTTCGTACGGCGGCGTAGCGATATCAGGCGTTCGGCAATGGTGGCGATGCTTCGGCGCCACGATGACCGGCAGGCTGGCCAGCGCTTTCCCGAATACCGTATCAGTACGGCGCCAGTATGTGACGTGACAGGTGACGGCTTCGCGGTGGGTGATGAATGCCGCGATAAGCCCGGCACGACGCGAACCGGCAGCGACCAGCGCCAACCTTCCTCTGCCGACCGAAGTCGCCATTGAGGCGGCGCCGATCGCGCCGGCGCGGCATCCGACCGCTTGATACTGCGCCGGCAGCTCAACGTGGCGTCGCCGAACGCCGTCAGGAATATTAGGCGCGTCGTGCGCAGCCGCGTCGACATCGCCGCAGCGCCGTGAACGTTCCAGTCAGTATGGCAGGATCGCCGGGACCAGCGCAGTAGAACGGCGCCGGGGTTCGAAACGCGACCATGCCGGCATTAATCAGCCGGCACTGAACCCGCGTAATCGCGCCATGAAATACCGAATAGCCAGCGCGCCGCGATGTTCACCAGCGCCACGCCACGGCAGACCGCGTTCGCGACCGGCACCGGCCGGTTCCACCATTCGAGATCGCGCTGGGCGAACAGCCGACTGTTGGCGCGCGCCGAACTGAGACCGTTCATCTCATCGCGGCATCGTGAGAGACGCCGGCGATCGATCAGTTTGTCGCCGAGTGCTGGTAGACTCGGCGGCAGCATCCGGAAGCGGGCACGATTACCAGGCGGGCCGCTGGCGTCGGGCGACACCGTGATCCACATCGCGTGGCGTCAATCAGAGTTACGGCGGCATATCACGATCGCCGTGGCCGGCGATGGCGAAGCAAAACCTCAGAACGGCCGGCTCGGCGACGGGCTCTGTCTGGGCGCGACGAATCCATCTATATAACTCGGCCTGGATCGCCCATCGCGGCGTCGCCCGAGTAACGGACGCTGGAACATGTATTGGCACTGCAGAATCGCCTCGAGACCGGCATCATAGCCATGATCTGCCGGGATCGACATTCGGCGAATAACAATGCGCGCCCAATCGCCGCGCGGCCATCGCTGGCTGAAGCCTTTGCCGGCGCCGGCGTATTCGACCGCGGCAAGTCGGTAACGAGTTATCGATCTGAACGCAGACACGGCACGGCGGAGCATAACGCAGCCAATGGTGTTGAGCGCGGCGCAGGCGTGGACGGCCGATCAGACAAGCGGATGGCGCGCGATGGCGGAAATCGCCTGTCCTGCCATCTTCGACCGTGATGCGATCTTGTCAGCGTGATCGCCAGCATTAGGCCGGTCTGCTGTAGCACCCAGACGAACATGGCGAGCGGGCAACCACATCTCATTCTCGGCGGCAGACGGCGCAACTGGCGCGAATGACGCCGATATCTGGCGGCAGCGCCCTCCGGTCACCGCCTTCGCGGCAGCTCAGTAACGTCGAAAACTGATCCTTCATCGGGTCGTCATCGACGCCGCCTCCTACGCCGGTAGTCGCCGCCACCTTGATCGCACCAACCGCTCGACCGGCGTGCCGCTGGTGCGGCTGGCAACGATCAGCAGGCCTCGTGACCCAGGGAGGCCATCTGCCGGGACGGCCGGCGCTCACCGTCGGCGGCCGGAAGCTGAATTCGCCATGAACATCTGGTGCGCGCTCACCGGTTTGGCGCAGCTGCTGCGGCGGCACCGCATCGCGATGATCGTGGTAGTTTAACGGCGGCGACGCCACCTACGGCAGAGATCGCGGCAGCTCGTCGCGCCAGCCGTACCGCCTCATGACGGCCGCCATTTTCTGCACCCGGGCAGCGATCGCCTAACCTCGGCTTAGCGTGAGCGACCGGCGGCCGCAAATTCGGCGATAACTCGCAATGGCGAGGATTGCGATCTCAACGATCAGATACCACGCGGCTGAAACGTAATGGAGACGCCGTCTGTCGTGACACCAGGCGTGATATCGGATATCACGCGATCAGATATGTCAGACCTAATCGTCAGCTCTCCAACGGAATCATTCTGCTGCGCCCTCGACAGCGAGCAGTTCTGGAACATCCTGAGTGCTGTCGCCGACGATACATATTCGCCAGGCACCATCGACCGGCTTAATGCTACCGCTTTCGGCCCGCGAGGCGCTCTGCTGGAGGAGCCGCCGCTCTTCGCAGCGCACGACCGGCGACTGCAGGCGCTTCTGCGCGAAACCGACCGGCGATCACGGCAATGACCGCCTTTTTTACCGACTGTATGCCATCAGCGCCTCACTCATGTTCGATCGGCGACATGTTTCCCGACGCCCGCTTCGTGTATCACGCCAGCCAGACACCGCACATGCAGCACCGCGACTACGCCGGCTGATCGCGCGCTTCTCGCGCTTCGCCGGCGTCAATCTATCGGCACCCGTTCGTCTGCAGCTCCAACCTTCTGCAGCCGCTGGAGTCGCTCGCAGCTCACGGCTGGAGTGGGGAGCTGGCTCACGGTAGGGCATCTTTCGAGCTCGGCTTCTGGGACATGTGACACTCGAGACCTCAAATCTGCACTCGCTGCCGCCATGTCTCCATTCCACGCTGAGGAGGTGCTGGGCACCCGCCGAGTGGAGGCTGGCATGCTCATGGATTCCTGGGGCCTGCCTTCTCTCGGCTTTGGCAATGTGGCCAGCTGCTGACCTGCAGACTGCGGCCTGCGGCTGAGCCTAGAGACATAATCAAGATCGAGTGATGAACAGTCCAGCCTGAGGCTACCCCGCATGCCTTACCAATCCGGTGGGCATCGGCCCCGTGAACCAGGGCGACGGAATCGCCTACGCCCGTTCGATTTCGACGATGCCCAACCAGGGCACCCCTATCGTGGTTGGTGGTCAATCTCGAGGAGACGCGAAAGTAACTGCGCAGGTCAGTGCGAGCGGATAATTCCGCGTTTCGCCGGCGTCGGCAATCATTTCGATGTCAAAGATCGGGCCAGTCGCGCCGCTATGCGAACAGAATGCGAGCGTAATCAGTCTGGTGAGCTATCTGTTGCCGCGAACCAGCGCCTCCGTCATTCGACGCAACCGTCGCCAGGACTTCGCCCGGGCAACGATTATTGACGCTTATCGTGAACCGCGCTGGGCCTCTCTCAGATGACACCAATCGTCTGGGCGGTTTGCCGTCTGGCCTCGACGCCGTAACGGCAACGACTGCGCGTCGCCCAGTCACCTCGCCATACGATCAGGTGGGCGCCTGCCGCATCAGGCGTGCTCTGGCCATTGCAGTCGAGGCGGCGAAACACAGACGCTACCGCCGCCACATCAGATAATCTGTCCCGTCACGGAACAGTATATCGAGCCCGGCGTCAGCTAATGCTGAACGCGCGCAACCGCGTTTCAACATCAGCCCGCGGCGTACGGCTGACGCCGCCCGGTCTCGCCCGCCGGCTCGTTCAGGCACCGATCCGGCGCAGATCCTGCGCGCCTCGACGACGGCGGCAAGCCTCGTGCTGAGTCATCACCTCAAATCTGTCCTCCGCTGCAACATCGGCGGCGTCAATCTCGACTCCGCCGCCGCCCTCTTTGGCCGCTGGCAGCTCCGCCTTTACCGACCGATCATCGCGTGAGACGATATAAATCAGAGCCGCGGACAGCGATGATACCGGCGGAGCGCACTGCAAGCTGGCGGCGCTTCGTCACGACACAACGCGGGCCGAACGCTCGCCTCGAGCAGCTTCGCGCTCAGACGTGGCTCGGCAGCCCGTGAACGGAAGCGGCTGAGGAATAGCTGGCGTCGGCGGCATGAGAGGTCGTCACCGCCATGGTCACGATCATCGTGAACAAATCACGTAACAATGCCAGTAAACCGATCGCTGACATGACCTCGGCTGCATTCTGCCGCCGTACGCCGCATTCACGCGATCCGCCCCGATGAGCACCCGCTACCACTGTGATAACGATCGAACCAGAGTGAGCGCCAGCAAATCAGATTTCATCAGATCAGCGGAAACCGGCAGCGCGCGCTACCGGCATGGTAGACCGAGGATCAACCGCGCAGCTATCTCAGATCGGTATTCATCACGACTTTAGAATACCGCAGACGGGCGCCCTTTCGTGCACGCCGATCGCATCGCGTGGCAGCCATCCCGGCGAGGACCGGATCGCAGACGCGCCGACAGATGTCGTTCGACCAATGAATCGCCGAACGCCGCGCGGCGGCCGATGAGGCTGACGATCAGGAAAGGCGCGGTCCCGAGGACGCTGCTTCGCCAGAAGCAGATCAGTACCATCCTGCCAGGCTGGGCGATGATGTCAGCCGATCATCATCGATGTGCTGACCTGACCGGGTGGCGCAATTATCAAGATATAATATGATCTTACGCCGGCGATCGAGAGCGCCGTGCTCCGGCACGACCGTCGAACTCGGACCTCCCGGGCAGTACTGGCCGAAGGGACATCCCATTACAGACTGAGATGCCGGCCGCAAGCGCTCTTTCGCGCGACGACGCCACGCAAGGCGTCTCCATGCCCGAGGCAGGAAGCCATCGGAATCGGCATGATTCTGCGCTGGGCGCGAAGCGTGCTGCGGCCAGACGGCGCCGGGCGCAGTCGGCGTTCCGCACCGGCAACTGACCCGCTGACGGGCGCGCCTCGGTTCTCCCGGCAGGCGGCCGACAGGATCCGCATTACGGCCAGGGGCCAGAGGCGTTCAGCTCGAGATAACTGCCGGATGTGCGCTGCCAATACGCGCATGGAAAGCAAGCGTCGCGACCGACGCAAATCTGAATCAGGTGATGCATCCTCGACCCCAGACAAGGCGCGCGACCAACACTGCTGCTACCGATGAAACAACTACTGCTGCGGCATATCGGACAGCTCGGCCTCAGGCGTGCGCCCGCCTGCGACAACGTTCGCGGTAACGGATACGCGGCATACCGCGACGGGACGCTCTCAGATTCATTGCGTCAGTAAATCCGGATGGACGCCCGCTGAAGGACATTTTCTCACGACCGGGAAACGCTGGGCATTCCATCGTCAGCAGGCGAATGTGTTTGAATGTAATGCGCGGGCATTAATTTCGTAGGCTTCCATTCCCGACCGCCCGGTAAGTAGTGCCCGTGAACGCCTTATCGCCGCGCGGGTTGGCGATGCACCCCGCGATCTCAGCTGTATCAGCTCCAGCGGCATAGCGGCCGTATCTCTCCCGATCGGGCGTGCTCTTCGTATCGCGGTATCGTCGCCCCCTCCCGCTATCGCCACGGGCCAGATCGTAGTCGCCGCCCTTCACGTGCGACTGCTCGCCTGGATATGGTTCAACCAGGCGTACTCTCGTGGCGCGGTCTCGAAGTGGAGGCGTCATTCGAAGCATGTCGGCCAGTGAGGACGCAGTGGAGATTCTATGACGTGCCGTTATGCTTTGACGTATATCCGTCCTCGCGTCATGCGTCACACTGCCCGCGGGCATCACGCGCAGTATCCGGATGGACGATGGCACCGTTGATCTTCGGGCCTTTACTTAACCCATCGCTGGCGTCGTCGAACTGCTGTCATTTCTCTGGAAACAGTCGCCACCTGGCGTGTCGCAGCATCGTGTCAGTCGCCGATCTCGGTGTCTATGGCCGCCGCAAGCCGCACTCTCTCGCTGAAACGACTGGCTCAAGCCTTTGGTTTATGACGCGGAACCTGGGCGACCCGTTAACCGGCATTCAGCCCGATCGGGCCCCGGCCCGCGCCGCTGGCGTCTCAGCCGGTTCACCGCGCGGGCCGAAGCTCGCAGCAAGTCGTGGAACTCATGGCCGAGCGCGGCCAGCCGCCGGCGGTAAGCGGCTCGCTCGACATCCTTCAGTCCGATGATCGTACGCAATCCTGTGGTTTAGTCGCCCTAGCGAGCGCTCAGTAACTGGAAGATGTTGCGGTCGCCGCCATTGCCGGCAACTCGCGGCGGTTGCGCCGACGCGAGGAAGATAGCGAAACCGGCGTCGGCAGCGACGTCGGTATGATGGGCACGGTCGATATCAGTCGAAGCAGGCGCGCCCGGCAGCTGCGGGAAGCGGGCGTCTGGTGCGGCGTCACGCCCAGGGTCGCCCGGGTACAGGAAGATGGAAGGCTTCGTTCGCCGCGCCCTCGAAGATCGACAGGCTCATGGGCGATAATCGATCCACAACGCCACCGCCACGGCGCGGCAACGATCGATAACCGGCGGCTCTTCGGCCATTCGACGAAGCGAAGCGGCAGCCGATCCTCGTCAGCACCGTGACGTCACGCTGCCGCCATCAGCGAAACCGATGCGACCGACGTCGCCTCGACCGGGCGTCCGGGCTGGAACGACGAGCGCTCATCGCCGCAGACGTCATGAATTACGAGGTCGTCGCCGGCGCCGACAGTCGAGCCCGCCACCAGCTCAGACGCTTCGCCGCATGGCAGCTACTAACATGGAAGACGCAGTAATGAAGCTTTGAACAGCGGCTGTGCACTCTTTGGCACGGCTCAATCATGGCGCGACAGAAAAACATTTTTGTGAATGTGGTACGAAACGCAGGAACAGCACGCTGTCATCAATGCGCGGGATCCATATCGCCGCGGTCGCGACGTTGGGTATTAACCGACCGGGCCGGAAAGCGATCGTCGGAACCAGACACTGCGAACGTCATCACTGGATTATGAGATCAGTACGGACCCGGGCCTCTTTATGGGAGAACAGGCCTGTCCCGCCGAACGATATTTTTTTATCTCCGACTTCGCCTGTAATGAACCGACTTTCCCTGGTGTTCAGGCCACGCCAGGTGCGATCCGCTTCGCTGGCGATGCGGCGCGACGAGAGCCGGTTCGCAGCCGGCGCTTCGATCGGCGATCAATCGCGCGCCGGAACGGATCGTGATCGGGCACCGGCATCAACGAACCAGATCGTACGCAGGCGCCGCCGGGCTCGGCACTGCGGCAAATCACCAGCGGGTACCCGTGACGACAGGCCCATCGCTACGCTCGCCTGGCTTCGCCTGCAGCCGGTTTGGAAATGGCGAAATCAGCGCGATCTGGCCTGCGCGATTACCCTGAATCTGCCGCGGGCTGAATTCTGGTAGAGCTGGCGGAAGTGCTTCGAGCGAGAATCGGCGCCATTCGATGCGATCGGCGAGATGGCTCGACACGCCACTGTGAGTCGACGCCCGGCATGAAGACGCAGCGCCAGCGACTGCTGCCTGGTGCGGTCGAGATGGGTAATCGGCCCATAGACGACTGCGGGCGCCTGCGCTCGATATCGTGCCCGCGGCACTGATGCGCGATGTATCGAACCGGGCGCCTCGGCGACGTCAATAAATGCCGGTGAACCATTTTCGCCCTGCGCAATGAAGTCGTGTGAACTCATCGCGCCGGCACGCGTCTCCGAGTCGACATCCGCCAGCAGGCGGCCTCGTCAGCCCTGCAGACCCAGCGCAGGGCAGCGGCGGCCGACGCCGTCTGGTACCGACGGGGCGTGGCAGGCGTGCGGATTGGGCGGAAGAACGGCCGTGGCGAACAACATACGCCGGAAGTACCGAGCGGAGTGCCCGTCAACGGCATCGATGCCCACCGCCATGACTTACGGTAGCCGGCATTCCCGCCTTTCGCGCGAGGCTGGGCGCACCGGCGACTACCTGCCTTCGCGGCCTCGACCGGCACCGAGACACCTCTGGCGAACCGGTCGCCCCTCCGACCGATCAGCGACAACCATCAAACGGAAGTGCCGCTGGCATCGATGATCCTTCGGCGATAAGTGCAGCGGCGTGGCGAAGTCTCCCGATAGGCCGCCCTGGCAGCTTCGCCGTGAAATGGCGAATTTACCGGTGATACGCCGGAGCTCGAGACGCGCCGCTGAAAGCTCGGCGTTCGGCGCTCGGCTCGTTCAGTGGCGGAGTCGGAGCACTGATCGAGCAACACGGCGCCATCAGCCGGAAGCACCGATGGCTGACACCAGCTGCGAACGCGCGCGGCGGCCTCATGCGCCCGCCCTGCTGGATATTCGGTTCAGCGACGACCCGCTGTCGCTGCGTGCGTCGCGTCAGCCGCTGCGTGGGATCCGCGACCTTCAACGTGCCGGATCGATGCCGAAGATTACGAGATGTCATATCGGCCGCCGCGGCTCTGCCAGCGGGTCGCTACCTTGTCATGTCGGATTGAGTACCTGCCGCTGAAGTTGGAAAGACGAACGAGCAGAATGGCCGAGTGATCGAGCTCGGGCATGGCGGGTGCTGTTCTCCACTATCATCGGCGGCCCCTGACCCGGCGGCAGATCGCCACCCGCGTAGCTTGGCATAGCGCGCGTGACTCAGCGAACCTCGATCCGGCTGTGCCGATCTCGCCAGCAACAGATCACTTGTGCAGGCTGCGAAGCTGTTGGCTACGAGGCTTTCGGCGACACTGTCGTGTCCCGACACCGGACCGCGCCAGTAGCATCGGCCAGCTATCTGCTCGGGCCATCTGCGACCTGGCAGCGTCGGCTGGGAGACAGCGGTCTCCCTGCGCGCGATCAGGCGCAACGTGGCGCTACTGGAAGTGGCTATCATATCAGTATCAGCGCCTAGAGATCACCTCGCCGACCTCTTGACCAGCCCATCATCCTGCGGCAAGATCCACGAGACTGAGAGGCGCTGAGCCGGCCTCGCGATCATCACGGCAGGCAGCTAGATCTGCCTACGGGTCGGCGGCATGTCCTAAGAGACTCTGATGGCAGTAGCATGCGTGATCGAAACCGCCTGCGTCGCGGGCAATGACCTTGAACCAGCGGACAATCGCACCATCGCTCGAGCTATCCTAGTCATCCTTCAAATCTCAGCAGCCAGAATCGACATCATCTCCGCCCCGCTGCGCCCAGTGACCGTACTGGTGACCGACGAGCGCAGCGCCGAGCTGCGCCGGCTTTGCCGAATACAGGCAGAATAAAACGAGCGGCACTTTGTTCTCCTCGCCCTTGGAAGCAGGAAGTAGAATGGCACAACGTGGCGCCTTTCAGCCGCCGTAATGAACGATGAACAGGGCGTTCTCGAGCGATTCACTGGCACTGCGCGATAACGCGAACTCAGCGCGCGACGTGCGCATCGTCGAAATTGCGGCATTCGCACTACTACGCCCATGGCCCGCGTCGTACCTTCGTGTTTGAAGGAAGCCGACGTCCTCGGTCTGCGAAACGGCAGGCGATGATGAGCTGGTCGGTTCGGCGCCGTGCCGCAGCCAGTCGACCCGCGCCAGATTCCCGATATTTGACCGAATCGCGGCTCGGCAAATAACTCGATGCCCGGCCGTGCGCTTTCTGTGCATGGGAGTGCGCCCAGTGCGCCGCCGGCTTCGCCTTCAAGCACCGGACAACGCTCGTCGCGGCATGAGCCAGCTCATCATCGGCGTCCACCGCAGGCGCAGTACAGCGCCCGGCGACCTCGCCGTCGTCATCGGCACGCCGGTACCGTAGGCATGTGTGCTGGCAGCACCATCGCCGCCGGCCGCCCACGCATCGGCGACGACAGGTAATGAGATGACATACGCAAGCAAAGCGGTCGACTGCGGCTGCAAAACGAAGATAAGCCAAACGATCCGGCTGGCGAAGGCGCCTGCCCAGGCGGCGCGTCTTCACCGGAGGCATGCACCGATCGCGATGCCGAAAGGCACGGATCAGGAGGCGCGGAGTGGCGATGTTCCTTTGCCGTGTCTGCAGCCCGTGCGGTGGCGATGCTGGCGACCCATGATCGCGAGACCTTTTCCCTTCGGAACAGCCGCGGCTCGGTGCCAGCGGCCGCCGTGTTCGTGTCGGATCCTGCCGGCGAGGACGGGCCGATGGGCGACCGCGTAGGATTGCTACGGGTGTTTGGCCGCGTGTTGCCTTCTTCCCCGACGCAGTCGTATGGCAACCAAACGGCTGTCGGTGAATCGGTAGGTACGGCTGGATGAGCGCAAGCGGCGCCTGCGGCGATGGTGGCGAGCGTGCCGCGGATGTCCTGGTCAACCAGCCGACGCCGGACACCACACGACGCCGCCATCGGCACCGTCGTGGCGTCAACTGACGTACGCGGCATCGCCGACGAATGGATCGCAAGTGGCGCCGGCAGCCGGCGTCTGCAGATCTCGCGATTCGGCATCGGCGGGCCTTGCCGTCGGTGCGCGATAATCGGTCTGGCTGACTCCGGCGAACTCGGCCTGAGCGCCGCCGCCGCACATAGACACCGAATATCGTCATAGAAACCGAGCGCATCAGGCACCGGCGCATCTGCTCGGCAGTAAGCATGGCTGGGGATCGCCGGAGTGGACGCGGGCCCATCGTGACCGGCGCCGTGCGCGTCTGCGGTAATGCGCGATGATCATCGAGCGCGACATCGGCGCTGCACCTTCGGGCATGGGCGACGACCGCGTACCAACGAGCCGGCATAAAGCTTTGACCGGGCAGCGCGCGATGAGATCGCGGCCTACCATGATGAGATCAGGGCGCCCAGGCCGAAACGCCGATGAAATGGACGGTCGCAACCGCCTCTGACTGCTGTCAGCAGCACCGTGAACCATTCGCCCGCCGTCAGGTTTAGCGTCGTGCTGCTGCCGATGTGATCAATGTCGACCGCGGCAGGTCGGCATATCGTGAAGTGAACGCGATCGCGATGGCGATAATACAGGCATTGCTGGCAGAGACGTCGCGGGACGTGCAACGGCTGATCCAGTTGTAAACGCGACGACGGGAAACGGCCGCGCTGGAACGTCGCGGGCCGAGGCGTCGGAGGCAGATAGCGCGAAGTCGTGACCGGCAACCCCCGACCGCCGCGGCCACTGGCGGAGACGCCAGGGTCTCGACATGCGCGCCCAGTCAGCGATGGCGGCGCGCGATCAGAACACGAACAACCATGGCACTTCCGATCGCAATCTTCCGACGAGAAGTCGCAGCGCCGACCCTCGGCGACTTTGGGGCGGCGCGCTTTGCATCTTCTTCCTGGCCGAGATCAGCGGCATCTTTAGACGACGGTCCCAGCGAATCGAGGTAGAGATAGCCGGCTGGATCGCCTGGCGGCGCGTTATGATCAGCCGTGCGCCATCCGGCAATGGCCGGAAGCTAAACGGCGACCGAAACCGCGGGACGCATAGCCGCAACGTCATGCGCGGACCAGCTGATGGCAGGTCGCGCCAGCTGTTTCGGCGGCGTACAACAGCGACCGGACGCGCCACCGCGACTGTAGCGGAAGATCAGGCGCATCAGGCGGCGTTCGCCAGCGGCACCTCGGCCGAGCGCGCAGTTCCTGCGCATTCCATCATCGCTCGGCCTGGCGCGATCGAAGATGCCGGCGATGAAGTGCGATCGGCCTGCGCAAGCGCATCGCGAGCGCGTATCTCGTCGCCAGTACCCGCGCAGCTCGCAGCCGATAACCGACCACCGCGCAGCTGGCAGATGAAAAATTGAGTCCGGTCTGCGGATGGACCTGATCACGATATGTACGGGCGACCCCGGATCGTCCGGGGCGAACACTGTCGCCTACGAACTCTTTATTACCGTGCGCGGAGCCAATCTTTCGGCAGATCCATTTCAAAGGTCGACACGTTCGGCCGGCAGGCGGCGATCCGACCTTTGCGGCCGCCCAGCAGATGGCGACGCGCAACGCCAGATGGCCGTCGTCGAGCGCCGGAGCCAGCCGCATCGCCAGCGGTGTGATGTGGCGACACCGCCGACGATCGCGGCACCTGGCGTGTGGCATAATGTCTTTGCCAGCGGGGCTGGCGACGCTTCGCCGTCTTCGACGGCGGCGGCGACGGCTGGCTCGTCCTTTGTCGCTGGGCTGGATGACGATGCCGGCGGCATGAAAGATCGGCGGCCGTCGGCAACTGCGAGATGGCCGTCCCATCGAAGCGCGGCCGCATCAGTGCGCAACGCGCCTTCGGCATGGCGTCCGGAAGTTCAGCTGGCAATACGCCAACGCGGGACCGCGGGGACCGAGAACGACGGCAGTCATCGCCGCCGATAACCGCAGTAAGAGCGCGACATCAGATGCAAATCAACGCTGGCGATGCGTCGCGAGGAGTCACCCGCTTCAGCCAGGCGCCATCAGGGCGCGCAATCGGCCAGCGGCATCGGCAGTGCGCCCGGGGTAACCGACGATGGCGAGGGCGCCTCGGTACCGGCAGCATCATCAGGAAGGCGCGGCACCTGTCTCGTTGCGCGGCGCGCCAGCCGCGGCTGCTGAATCGGCTGGCACTGACGCGCCGGGAACGACCTGGACTGGAGCGAAGCGGTCGACAGCGTTTGATGGGGAACGAGCCGATCGGCGAAGCAGGTCACTATCGCACAGTACGGCGCGTCCGGCTACGACGACGATCGGTCGCGCCATAAATCCGCCTTCGAAGTGCCCGTCGCCGAGGCGGCTGCAAATCTCTAGCGACCGCCGAGATGACGCCACGATCGGCTGTCGCCGGTTTCGGGGGCCGGAGTAGGCGATGACGGGCGCGGCGCAGGATGCGCGCCTTGGTCAGCAGCTCAGATCGCCGGGATAGGGCCGTAGACGGTGCTCCAGTCATCAACTGGTCGCGTGCAGTTACGTCGCGAACACAACGCGCCAGCGTAACGCCGACCGGCTCGGCACGGCTGGCGATGCGATGAGCTACACCGCCGATCTCCGCGCGCAGCGCGAAAAACTCGCCCTCGACGACGGCGTTGGCGACCGAACGGCCGCGCGGATCTGCCAGCGCTTCGATCAGGCCCGACACCGCCGATGAACACGGCATCAGCGGCGATATCGGCCAGCGCGGCATATCGACCTTAGCAGGTCGTGCCAACGCCGCTGCGTTCTTTCATGTGGCGCGGCCAGCTCCGCTCATTTTGTTGGCTCAAGCGTCGCGACGCAACCATCGATGGCGACGACCGCAGCCAGCCGACTTGCCAGCGTCGGCGCGGAAACAGCGTACCGCCTCACGCTTCATCAGCTAGCCGTCGTAGCGAAACGCTCAATCAGGCAGATACAGGCAGGCCAAGTATTCCACCACGGTGAACAGCGTGAATCTCCGCCATACCATCAGCTACTCGAGCAGTAATAGAACGACATTAATCCAGCGCACGCTGGCTTAACGCGTGGCGCACCGTGGCTCGGCCTGGCAACCGAGGCGCGACGACACCGTTGAGAAGACGAAAGGAACGGCCAGCGTCAGGCGCTCGACACGATCGCGAGCGGCCAGCCGCTGCGCACGAAACGAAACGCCTGCTTTCAGATGCACCGCACCGCAATGTATGACGCCGGCTACGAAGTCGCCAGTCGCCAGCACGTACGCGGCCTTCGGCGTAAACCGAGTTTCAGCGGCGAACAACGCAGGCTCGAACCGTGCCGTTCAGCAACGCTCGCCGCCGACGAATATCCGCGCTCGGTCAGTGGGCGTGACATCGATTCCACTCGAGGCCGTCGCTTTGCCGAACCATCGACGAGCCACGACTCTCGATCACGCCGACGACGAAGCTGCACATGACCACCGCCGCTGGGGCGCCATGCCGGGGTAGGGCGCGTCGATCAACGCCTCTTGCATTCACGGCGCCGAAACCGGCGAAAACGAGGATGAGCCGGCACGGAAGCCGCCTTCTTGGAGTGGAAGAATGCGGTAGGCGTTGCCGATTGCAACCGTCGCGCCAGTTCCAGCGCATCGTCAGCATCTGAACGATCTCGTTCCGCGCCATATGACTTTCCGCGATACCATGGCGCTGTCGCAGATGTTGCCGTTACGACGAACGCGCGTCGCGTAGCCCGCGTCGGCATCCAGCTAAGATGGAAGGCGTCGTCAGATCGCTGCGCAGAAATGATAGCTACCGCGCGGCGATCTCGGCGTTCAATCCGGCGGCGATGGGCGAGTACAACATCGCGTGCCTGAGATGATGAAGAAGATTCGCGTCGGATCGCGGAAGTATCGACGCGGTGCCGCTCTAGTCGGCGGCATCTTCGACTGGCTCAGTCGTTTATTTTCCGCCGCAGCCTGCCATCTGATTTTGGCGCTATAAACGG
>ERZ1370068.1683-contig-11600_pt1 | contig 56913 bp, 91 predicted proteins | sample MGYA00561227_ERZ1370068 | MGnify/ENA primary metagenome ERZ1370068 (study PRJEB38410, sample SAMEA6850437) | metagenome | study: Metagenomic assessment of the ecological functions of the soil: analysis of the soil microbiota associated with the... | reverse complement strand
CAGCACCTCGCGCATGGTCCCAAACCGGTCCGTACCGCAATTAAAGGCGTCGGCGCCCTTCAGCATGCTCGCCTGAACACAGGCTTCCGCGAGATCGTCGGCGTGGACGAACTGGTAGGTATTCTTGCCGTCACCGAGCACCGGGATGTTTTCCCTTGGTAAATCCACTCGAAGAGGATCTGAAAGATTCAAGCCGACCATGCCCCACGATTGTGCGAGGCCGGACGATGGTGACATCCAAACCGTTCCGTGCGTATTCCCAACACAGGTTCTCTCCGGCAAGCTTGGCTTTGCCATATGCCTCTATTGGGGTCGGGACGGTTTCTCCGTCACCGGATTCGACTTGGGTATTCCATAAACCGCACTCGACGAAGTGTAAATCACCTTCTTGACCGTCCGGTAGGCACACGCCTCCAACAAACTTTTTGTTCCGTCCCGGTTCACGCTCCAGAATAGGTTCTTGTCTTTTGCCAGCGGTACTTGCGCTACATTGTGAAAGGCGACATCGATTCCCTCACAGGCGGTCAAGATCGCAGCTGAGTCGCGAATGTCCGCTTGGATCGGCTGGGTAGTGGGATCGATGGATGCGGGCCGATTGACGTCAAAGATACGAACCGAGTAGCCTCGCTCCAGGAGCTTTTTTGACAGAAGCTCGCCGAAATAACCCGCGCCACCGGTAACTAAGGCTTTCATGGTTCGCTGGGGCTCAAATTCGGATTCCTTGCTCAATACACCAGGCCAATGAACGACGCATGCCCTCTTCCAGAGCGATCTTGGGCTGATAACCGAGTTCCTTTTCAGCCTTCGTGATGGAACAAGCGATGGTCTTGTTCATCTCCGATAGAACGTGGATCTTCTGGTTGTACAAACCCAACCCTTGTAAAGTCGCATCCGCCAACATAGCTACCTCGCTTGCGAAGTCAGGGAGACGGACCCGTTTGTGGGCAACTGTGAATTTGAATTCTTTCTCCAAAAGCCTCTCCACCGTATCGACAATCTCATTCATCGAATAGGGCCGTCGGTCGGCGATCCAATAGATCTCGCCGCGTGCTTTCTCCACAAACCCAGCGAGCACCAGCCCGGCACACAAGTTATCCGTATAGACCATGGAGCGAAGGTTATTACCGGAGCCGACTATGGGTACCTTGCCGCTACGGATCATGGAGAAAAAAGCACCTGTCGGGAAGGCTGATTAGGACCGTAGAACCAGGGTGGCCGCACGATCACTGTCTCGATCTTTCCCGCTGCTTCGAGTTGTTTGATCTGCAGTTCCATCTGCATCTGGAGCGACCGTAGTTCATGTATGGACTATACGGTGAAGATTCGTCGAACGAATGCTGCGGGTGAGGGTTCAAAACCAACGGGGGAATTCGACGACACCACGACTGCACGCCGGACCCCCGCCGCGATGGCCGCCGACAACAGATTTTCGGTGCCGCCGACGTTCACTGCATAGAGATCCTGCACGCGCCGCGGGTGAATGAGACCCGCCGTGTGGAAAAGCACGGCGCCCTTTGCGCCTTCACAGAACGTCGCGCAGTCGGCCGCATTACGGATATCGCCGCGCACCACTTCGATCTCGCTGCTGAGGACTCTTAAGCCGCTGGGATCCTCGCGTTGGGGAGAATCAGGCATCGAATGCGCATGCTTCGAGATACCTGGCGCAGTAGATCCAGATTTATGCTGCGCTCGGTGACAGCACGGGTGAAATTTTTCCCAGCCAACCGCAGGCGCCGGTGATGAGAATGGTTTTCGTCTGAGAGATTGCTGTCATCATAAATCTTTGCTGAAGTGCAGGGCGTTCCGGCGTGCGAGGGCCATGATGCTTCCTTGGGGATTGACTCCCGGCGCCGTACAGAGAAGACTGGCATCGTTAACGAATAGGTTACTATAGCCGTGCAACCGACCGAACGAATCCACAGGGCTGGAATCAGACGCCTCTCCATTGGGCAGGACGAAAAAAGGTGCACGGTCAGTTAGGTTTGTCCGATCTCTTGGAAGCTCGGACGGTATTCGTGTTAGATCTGCTGCGCTTCGCAAAGCCGGCATTCCGCTCAGACCCGGGTACAGATGCGTGGCTCCGGCAGCAAAAAAGCAGCCTGCAAAGATAGACTAAACCGGTGGAGAGGGCGCGCAAGTCCTCCGCACTCAACGCGTAGCGGATGAGTGGTGCTCGTGAAAAAGAGGACATTGCGCACAACTCCCACATTGGGTCCTGCGGATCGCCGCGTAGTAAATACTCACATTCGCCGCCACTGCCGCTTCAATGCTATCCCGGCGTCCGGATGCTCGGACAGCGCAAGCGCGAGATAGGGCAGGGACGAGATCGAGCAACCGATACTGATGTGTGGCGAGAACTCCCTGACTTGCTGCGCTCCGATATCGACGTACTCGCTGTTGACTTCGTCTTCGAAGACCGCCGCAACTTTGATCATGGGAGAGAGAGCAAGCGGTATTGCCGATGTTTTTCTTGATGCCACTGCGGCGCAGCAACGCCGGCGTTTCTACGGCGCCGCAACAAACAAACACCGCTTCCGCCTCCACGGTGAGCGGCTCATACTGCCGGACGGCTCTTACCCGCCAGTGAGCGCGAGTACGCTCCAGTTTCTCCACGCGTGCGTTGGGCACTAGGCGGCAACCCACAGCTTGAGCAGAAGGAAGAAGAGTCTCGGTCATGGACCGGCGTTTGCCCCGGGCGATACCAGCCGGATCTGGTATATCTGAGTATTCAACCCAGCGTGGCACCTCTGTGGTTTTCCAGCCGAGGCGTTCAGCGCCGATTTTCATTTTGACCGAAGCGGCAGGCTGACGCCCAGGGTTCAGTTGCACGCCTAGCGCTGACTCACAGGCTTCGAAATGCGGTATCAGATCGGTCTGTTCCAAGTGCTTCACGTCAAAACGATCACGCCAGAGATCCAGGATCTCGGGGGAGTACGGTGGTACAAACCACTGTTGATCTCGCTACCGCCACCGACACAACAGGCCTCCACGAGTGGCACCCTGGGTGCGCAAGGCTGGGTTAAGCCCGCCCCAACGATATTTCTGGCGCATTTCTTCGATGCTGAAGGGCGGGCATGAGTCGAGCTTGAAGTGCGGCCCTTCTTCGAGGCATCACGACATCGGAAGCCCTTCGCCGCCAAGGTCATGGCGGTTACCGCTCCACTCCGGCCCCGAACCGATGACAGCCACCTGGCACTTGATGGCCTCAGCCATCGCCAGCCGTCTCCCTTCCCTGATTTGTCGGCGCGAATACAAAACCAGTACGACGAGGCTGGTATAGAACTTGATCAACTCTCGTCTCAGGCCCAAAAGCTCGAATGGCGCCAGCTCTCCACTTGCAAGGGTCGCTGTTTTTGGGTTCTCTTGTGGAAGAGGGAGCCTTCGAGCAAAAACCGGCTCACACCAAAAACAGCTGTGGCGAGCAGAATAGGCCAGCTGAGAAAAGCGGGCATCTTTTGCAGTTGTTCGAAGACGAACTCGGTGACATCCGTCGTAGGATGCGGCCACACAGGCCAGGTCGGCATCGTCATGAATGACGGCAATGTCGCGGCAGAGGGTGGAGATGGTCTTCGACAGGTAAGCCAGCATTGCTCACGGCCAGAAAACGCTGAAATCAAACGTAGCAGCCAGTAGCACCACAATGGCCAGAAATGCCGCTCCATAGGTCGAAGGCGCACTTACGGTATACAAGAGGGGGATCGTCTGTTGGTTCACCTCTCTGCAGATCATCCAAAGACGAGTGATATAGTAGAGCAAAATGGGTTGTAACCCCCAAAGTAGAGCCGGCCGCCGATAGAGCAATTGCACGCTGTCGCTATTGATGTAGAGGGCGAGAATCAGGGACGACAGGAAACCCACTGCACATGCTCGGCGATTGAGACGGCATCGAGATCCGTCGTTACATAGCCGCGACCCGGTAACACTTTTTGGTTGTCATGCCGGTGCTGAATCAAGTCCGCAGCGCGCTTGGCGAATGCCAGGCTGAGGGACAGAAAAAAGGCGAAGGATAATAACCAGAAGGAAAAAGGAATGCCTGTGGTCAGGTGGCTAGCGATAACGCGTAGCGTATAAAGTAAAGCGAGTACCAAAACGTCGATCACAAGGAAACGCTTCAAAAGGAGTGAGTAGAGGGAAGTCAGTGTGAAATAGGTTATCAGCGCGGCGACGAAAGCGCCTGGCACCAAGCTCGCGATCGCTGCGCTGGCCGCAAGCGATGCAACCGCCAACACGACGCCTGAACCGATAAACGTCCGGCCGGAAGCGAAAAGGGACGCTGTTTCTTGGTGGTGTGGCGCCGGTCTTCCTCCAAATCCAGTAGATCGTTAAGAATATAAGCGGCGGAAGCAGCAAATCCGAAGGAGAAAAACGCCAGCGTCGCGTTGCCCAAAACGGAACCATCGAAGATCGTGTGCGATGTAATCGCTGGGACAAAGACCAGGAGATTTTTACCCATTGGTAAAAAACGCATTGCGCGCAAGGCGTCTCGAAAACCGGTGAGGGCGGGAGGAAACACGCGAAACACGTTTCCGGCACGGCGAGCCGAACGTTCCACTCCCGGGAGGCATTCACCAGAATCGCTTGCCGGCAGCGCCGCCAGATCGCCAGATCTGCACGCGAATGCCGACGTAGTCGAATTCCGCCCCGCAACTATCCACAATGGTCTTGAGCTTTTCTCGCCCTTTCAGATTCCGTTGCCCGTCGCTTCCTAGCACGGTATCGAAAAGGCCGAACGGCTCTGCTACCGAGCATGCTTGTTGATAATCGGATGCCGTGGCGAAGAATGAGACGTCGGCCGCGTGACTTCTCATCTCTCAGCCAGGCTACCAGTTCCTCATTTGAAGGTAGGAGCGAGACATCAATCTGCACCCGTTGAAAAATTTTGTGCTTCAGATAGGCGCGACCCTGCAGCAGCCAAAGTGGCATAAATAAAATTAGCCATGGCTTCTGCTTGATGAGACGTAGAGCGGACTCCAGTAGAAGATCCGTGCGGAGGAGGGTCCCATCAGGTCCACCACTAAAGGAACATTCTCGGACTGAGAGTCGCTGCGTTTACTCGTGGCTTCCACATGCTAGGCTTGAGTCACTTCAGAAGGTAGAGCGCTGCCCGGCCTTCTGCCGACTTCTTGAGCTAGAGCACTGAATCTAAAACTCTGGAACCTGTTGATGATGGCGTTAATGATTCCTTGAGGTGGATTTTGTTCGTACACCTCAGTGAAGTTCAAGAATAGCCGAAAGATATTGGTTGTGGCTTCCGATAAGTAGTTGCATCTTAACACACAACTGCGACCCGACTAAATAGATAATCGGCGCCGATAGGGCTGTCAAGCGCACGGCATGAAACAGCGCTTTCTTGGTTTCGCTGATGCTCCCCCGGCTTCGCCGCGCCATAGCGGAACCGCCCTTGAAAATACCGTGGGATCGCAGCAAAGTGGCAACACTATTCGGCGATGTATCTTTAGTTGTTAAGTCGTCGAACTTAGCTTGATGGTGAGACTAACGAAGCCAAGCCGAAGAAATAGGAGACGTAAAAAGCCAGCGGTCGGCAAGCCGCCGCCGAGTCCGGTCGTAAAGGTTCATCCGATCAGTTCGCTGGGATGGGTGATTCCCGTTTCAATTTTCATCATCACCATAGTGGTCTTTATCCCCACGCTGCAAAACGGATTTGTCAACTGGGACGACGAGTCGTTTCTGGTCGCCAATTCCAATTACCGCGGTTTGGGTTGGCAGCAGTTTCGCTGGATGTTTACCACCTGCTATCTGAGCTCTTGTATGCCTCTCACCTGGGTGACTTATAGCTTGGATTATGTTTTCTGGGGCATGAACCCCTTCGGATACCATCTGAGCAGCTTGCTTATCTCATGCCGCCAACGCGGTTTTGTTCTATTTTGTCAGTTTGCGACTCTTGCGACTCTCCGTGTCATCGCCAAATGTTTCGTGGCAATTCCCAATCAGGCTAGCCGCCGGTTTTGCTGCGCTCTTCTTCGCTCTCCACCCTTTGCAGGTGGAGGTGGTGGCATGGGCAATCGGCCGGGAAATGGCCGTTGCCGGCTTTTTTCTCTTTGACTTTGCTTTGTTACCTAAAGGCTTTCGAAAATGAGTCAAAGAGCGCGCCGCATTGGCGGTGGATGGGAGCAGCCTGGCTTTTCTACGCGATGTCCCTTCTCGGCAAGGAAGTCGCGATGACGCTTCCCTTTCGCTCTGCTCGTTCTGGATGTCTATCCGTTGCGCCGGCTGGGAGGGGAACGGGGACGATGGTTCGGACCACAAGTTCGCCGGGTATGGTGGGAAAAAGCTCCTTTTGTGTTGCTGACTGTGGCCGCAGGCGTGAGGGCGGTTTTGGGCAAGAGGGAACGGGCGCCGTTTATCCCCTTGCGGGCTATGGGTTGCTGCCGAGAGTAGCTCAGGTGCTCTACAGTTTAGTATTCTACCCAGGGAAAACTCTCCTACCTCTCGATTTGTCTCCGCTTTACCCTTTGCATGGTTTCACCTGGAATCTGGCAGTTGCAGTGGCTTTTGAGCGGCGTTTTGGTGTTGTTGCTCAGTGCTGGCTTCTTCTTGGCTAGACGACGTTGGCCCGGCGGTCTGGCAGCTTGGGTTTTTATGTGGTGCTTTTGATGCCGGTCAGCGGTGTCGTTACTTTCGGTCCGCAACTCGTCGCCGATCGTTTCAGCTATCTACCTTCTCTCGGCTGGGCAGTGTTGCTCGGAGCAGGATTATTTTATTGCTGGCAGCTTTGGGTTAACAAGCGTGTCGGCCTGCGTACTTTGGTTTTGACTCAATCTTTGGCCGCGTTGCTCTTGGTCGGCCTAGGGGCTTTGACTTGGCAGCAGACCCGGATCTGGCACAATTCTGAGACACTGTGGAGACACGCTCTGGCCATTGATCAAAGGTCGAGTTTCGCGCACAACAATCTCGGTCTTGCCCTTGCGGAGCGCGGTGTTCTTGCAGAAGCGATCGCGGAATTACGCAGAGCGGTCGAGATTGATCCAGCATTCGTGGAGGCGCACACAAATCTGGGAAATTTTCTCGCCCGCCGCGGTTCGCCTGAAGAAGCGATCTCTCATCTGCAGCAGGCTCTAACGATCGATCCGACGTTTGCCAGCGCCCAGAACACCCTGGGAAATATTTTGGCTGATAGAGGTGAGTCAGATAAGGCGATTGAGTATTTTCGCAAGGCCCTGCAAACCAACTCAAAATCGGCGCTCACCTATTATAACTTAGGTCGGGTCCTTGCCAAGCGAGGAGATTTAGAAGAAGCAATTGAAGTCTATCGCAAAGCCGTGGAGATTGATCCCCTTGATCCCGACGCGCACAATAACTTGGGTCTTCTGCTCGCGCGTCGGGGCAACTTAGACCAAGCGATAGAGCAATTTCGCGAAGCCCTACGAGTCAAACCCCCGCTATGCCAAAGCGTACTTCAACCTCGGCAAAATATTTGTGCAGCAAGACCGTTTTGAAGACGCAGTGAAAAATTTTCAGGACGCCCTCCAAATTGAGCCAACCGCAGTCGAAATCCATGAAAACCTAGCGCGCACCCTTACCCGCCAGGGCAAGAAGCAAGAAGCTCTTCAGCATTACGAGGAAGCTCTCCGCCTTTCAAAGTCCCGCTCAAATGACGGTAGTGTCCGTTAACATTACTTCGTTCACTTAAGCGATGGATTTCGGGATCAGAAAAATGAAGCCGAAATATAGATGAGGGTGTTTACAGCGAGATTTACTGCACCGGCAACACCCGTAGATCGAATTGCGTTTGATTAGACCGGAAGACGTAGGGCCACACCGGTGGAAAAATGACGTAGGCTGTGGTTTCCAGCACGGAATAGACCGTGTCACCGGGTGGTCCTTTGTCGTCGTGGATGGTCACTGTATAGTTTCCCGGGGAAGATCTGGAATCGTAAACTGGAGTATCTTATCTTCGATCCACACAAGCTCTCTTCTCCAGGAACTTCTCTTCTGTCGGGATTGGCAGCGAGAAGTTTTAGTTGAGGCCAGTCCATCATTTTTCCGCCTATTTCAACCTCGGCCAGCTCCACCAGATATTCCATCGAAAGACTTACTGGAAGTGCCCGGTGTTCCTTCGACGGGGCTCATGTTTACCACTCGCGGCGCGCAGGCGTAAATTGACAAGTAGAGTACCGCGCAACAACAAACTTTTGAATTGGCGAGCGTGCTTTTCGGTAAGCCGGCATTTCGTCTTAGATCGCATAAACAAGAGTATTTTCCAAGGGATGCTTGCCCTAGGGGGCGGCTAAGCTAGCTCTTTGGCGCGATTCGCCGTTTATGTCCATCCAGGTTCTTCTGTGCGCTCAATAATCGCTTGAAAGACCATTTTTAGGCCCTTAGTCCTATAACCAACTCTCAAATTTGCCCGCAATGCAGAAAAATCATACGAAGCGCGTATTGCTGATATGAGGGTATTCAAGTAAAAGTTGCAAAAAGGTACGTATCTAGACAGGACATCTGTCCTGAGAGGCGTGTTTAAGCGAAGGCCGAGAACAAAATTCGTATAGGGAAATTTGTATTAGAGGAGGCACAAGATGAAGAAAGGATTTTGGGGGTTTACGGCGTTGGGCTTCATGCTGACGGCGATGCTGTTGGCGGCGGTGCCGGCGTGGGCGCAGAGTGTGGATGATAAGATCAAGGCACTGGAGCAGGAGTTAGGGCAGCTCAAGTCGCAGCAGATGGAGCTTAAGAAAGAGTCGACGGCAGCAGGCAGCCGCGTTGCCGAGCTTCAGTTATCGTCCGGGCAACGGTGTGAACATCGAAGCGGCGGACAAGTCATGGGGCATCCGCTTCGGCGATGGAGGCTCACATCCGCACGTTGTTTGAGAGCGGGCAAGACGCAATCGGCCGGACCAACGGTGAGGTGATGCTGCGCCGCTGGCGTCCCCAGTATCATTTACTGCATCGACAACTGTCTGTATGAGATCGAGATGAGCTGGGATATGGACGGTTTTGGGACCGGCAATGCCAAGAACTCGATCAACACCGCCACCAGTTCCATCATGCAGCGCGGGGTTGTCCATTTTCACCTGGAGAACTTGAACCCCTTCCTGCCGACGGTGGACATCGGCGGAGACATCTCGACCAGCTTCAGCTTGTCGCGCCAGGGTTCCAGCGCTGTCGGCACGCAGATGGACTACGATCTGTTGAGCCGTAACTTTGGACCCAACACGGGCCGTGCCGGCTGGGGCTACGTTTTCAACTGGGACGATCGGTCGCTTCAGCGGCATCGGTATTCCGGGCCGGATCGGCCGCTACCAGTTTGCCATGGCCAGCATCAACGAAGGCGACGACAACCTGAGCAGCAACACCGACCGCAAGGATTTCGATCAACTATATTTCCATTTTCCCGTTCTCGGAACTCAAGAACAAGTGGCTCCAGGGCTTCATGTTCGAGTTTGGCGCGTGGTTCTGTAACATCGATCAGCGCGGGTCGACCGCCAATAGCATTGTTTCCAACGGTTGCGCCCAGCTACAGATCCGGGATAACGGTGACTCGGCCCGGCAGGTGCTATTTGACACCGGCGCCAACTCCATCGGTGAGGGTTTGGCAACTCTGATTTCCCCGGCATCACTTGGGAGATCGGTCCCTATCGGCTTCGTGCCATGGGTAGCCTTCATGCAAGCTCACGATGGCGGTTTTGGAAACTCGCTCCCCAGGGTCTATCGCCCGTAACAGGCAAGAAGCGAGGGCATGATTGGCTGATCGCTCACGATCTGTTTCTGTGGAGTCCGAAGGGCTTCTTGACCGGCTCGGCGAATACCCCGGGATCGATCCTGGTGGGCACACACTTTGAGCGCACCGACGTCTCTTGCGATATTCCGAGGTGTCCGACGACTATCAATAGCCGGTCAGTTCCACCGCGGCACCTACATTATCAGAGAGTGGGATCTGTGGTACTTCATCGCGCCGCGAATGAGCATCGGTGGGAGTCTGCTGTGGTACGATGCGAGCAATCTGACGCACGCCAAGTCCAGAGAAACCTCGGGGTTAAACACAATGGCAGAGCCCGGAGGCGGTGGAAGCTGGACGGACGGCAATTTGAACTGGAGATACCAATTCTAGGTTGAGCATCCTAGAGTAGTGCACAAAGGGGAGTCGGCAACGACTCCCCCTTTTAGATCTGGTATCGCCGCTGCGCCATTGAAATGATAAGATCGTGGTCTCCTATTGGACTTGCGGACCACGCGATGATAAATATTTTTAGTGCCATAACTGCTAGTTGTGGGATCTACGAGGAGAAGAATTTATTTAGCCATGAAAATACGATGCTCAGGTGATTATATCTACTGGTTGTTCGCGGCTATTGTTTGTTTGGGAGCCTCCTCCTGTTCGAACACGCTACCGAAATTCGGGGTCGGCGGCCGGTACGAAGAGGGTAAAGACCAGTTCTTCAGGGGACGCGGTGGAGACATGGACAAGGCCGTGGTTTCGCTTGAATACGTGGTTAGCCAGGATCCCACCTACAAGAACAGCCTCACCTATTTGGGACGGGCCTATTACCGTAAAGAAAGGTATAAGGATGCTTATGTAATTTTGCAGCGGGCTGTGGTGGTCAACAAAGACGATGAGATCGCCTGGCTTGCTTTGGGGTGACCGAGCTGCGCTTGGGGCAAAACGAAAAAGGTATCGAAACGCTTAAAGGCGGCATTACGCTAGCCAGTCAGGTTCTGGTCGAAGGGTACCACCACCATGACCGATGGGATCTCCGGGGAACCGTCCGGGCATCCGTCCGGCGCTCCGCCTTCTACTTAACCAAAGGCGTGGAGGAAAAAGAAAATATACTTCAGTCGACGGAACGTTTGCTCGCTCAAATCGACGACGAGGAAAACGCCCAAAGAACAATCACACACAGAACATGCGACAACTTTACCAGCGGTAGCTCGCGGTGCGAAAGCCTCTCAGGCCTCTTCTTTCCTCATTCGTGGCGAGATGAGGAAAACTTTCAGCAGCCAATCCAGGTGCGGTAGCTATCTGTCCCGCTTATGGTTTCTATGGTTGCCTGCTTTCGCCATCCCGAGATTGATCCTGTGCCGCCTGGCGCCGGGCTAGATCGCTTTCTTGTTCCATACGGATTCCTAACCATTCGGTGTCTGCGGTCAGCCTTTGCCAGTCGAGATCTTTGCCCGGAGATCATCGCCAGGTTGTTTTGAATCGCCCGGCGTATGTCCCTGTCCGGGTCCCAGAACTGTCCAATGGAATATCGCTGGGCTTGATTAATATAATCCAGAAAGCCGTTAATGCCGCGCATCCCGCTCTCGATTTCTTTCAAGCCGCGCTGTCGATCGCCTTCGCGGGCCAAAGTTAAACCTAAATAGAGCCTGGCGATATCTTCTTGTCGATTGGCGGAAAGCGCCCGTTCCAAGGTTTGCTGGGCCTGCGGAAACCTGCCGGTAAGATACTCTGATCGTCCGACATAGCTCCAAACACCCTGCCTCGGAGAGCTCCCAGTCGTATACACATAATTGGGGTCCCTCTGCGCGGCGCTGTAAAAATAACCCAGGGCGGCTTCGTTCTTGCCTTCGAGCAAAGCCTGCCTTCCCGACTGTACTTCGCCGCCGGTCTGGAGACTCGTGCACCCCGCGAGGAAAACAAACAATGAGAACAATGCCAATGAGATTTTTGTTTTCATAGCGTCCTCCCTATTTTCTGAATCAGCATAGTCAGCGCAATTGGGAAAAGCAATAGTAAAACCGTCGCATTTTAGGAGAGCTCGAGAGCGCTTTTTAAGGGTCGAGGGCGAGGATGCTCAGCCAAATTCTAACGGCGATGAGTCCGACCATTGCGCTGTAAATATATCGCAGAATGGGGGTGGGAAGCCGGCAGTGGATTTTCTCTCCAGCCAGCGCTCCGATGCTGGCTCCGATAACCACGACGGTTGCCATGAGCCAAGGTATTTGGCCCGTGGCAAGCTTGCCGAGAAGTCCGGAGCAGGTATTTATCATCGCGATAAACAGGCTGCTGCCGATGGCAATTCGTGTGGGGACTTTGAGGACATAGATCAGCAACGGAACGAAGACGAAATTTCCCGCGCCAAGAAAGCCGATGAGAATCCCTATGACAAACGAGCATAGAGACAGAGGAACCGGCGCCACCGTCACCTTTTCCAGTGAAACTCTTTCCAGATCCTTGCTCGGAGCCGGAAGAAACATCATGGCAATTACGAGGAGGGTGGCAATGCCGAAAAGCAGCAGTAGAAATCGCTCCGATGTCCATTTTGACGCCACCCCGCCGACAAAAGAGCCGGCGGCGGATGCCATCCCGGCGACAAGCGCGATTCGCCCATGGACCCGGCCGCTACGCAGGTGGGCCATTCCGCCGACGAGAGTCGAAAAATACCTGGGTAATGACCACCGCTGCAACGGTCTTGGCATCGAGCCGCTCCAAGCCTAAGAGCGGCGGAACGTAGTAGAGGAGGGGAAACATCACCACTCCTCCACCGAAACCTAATAGCCCGGCAAAAGCCGCCGATGGCGCCGACCGAGGCGAGGCTGACGATGAGCACAGGGCTCATCGTCCGATCCCGGAGCCCGTGATAAGGAAAACGTCGGCTACGGTCGTTAGCAAGTAACCGATGCTCACATACGCGTTAAAATCAAAGAAGGCGCGATTGATCCGCGAAAGGTCGGTTGGAGTAACCAGGCGGTGCTCCCAGAACAAAATAATTGCAACGATCACAAAGCCGAGCCAATAGATAACTCCCATCTGAGCGGAAAGCCCCACTGCGGCGAGAAACACCACCGTACAGATGTGGAAGAAACTGGAAAACCGTAATGCTGCTGCAACGCCAAAACGAGCCGGAATCGAATAAAGCCCCGCCTTGCGGTCGAATGCGTGGTCTTGGAGTGAATAAATGACGTCGAAGCCCGCGAGCCAGAAGAGCACGGCCAAGCCTAAGAAGATGGGCGTCGCCAGCTCTGGTAAATCGATGGGTGAACCCGAAACTGCTAACCATGCCCCCATGGGGGCGAAGCGAAAGAGCAAGCCCAAGAAACAGGTGTGACGCCCAGGTAAAGCGCTTGGTCAGGGAATAAAAGAAAACAATTGTGAGGGCGACGGGGGATAGAACAAAGCAGACGAAATTGAGTTGATAGCGCGGCGTAAACGAAAACCACGGAACTGGTGATAGTCAATATTACAGCCTCCCGAACTTTGACGGATCCCTGAGGCAGTTCCCATTGTTGTGTGCGTGGATTGAGGGCATCAAATTTTCGATCCACCAGACGATTGAAAGCCATGGCCGCGCTCCTCGCCCCGATCATGGCAATCAAAATCCAGAAAAAGACGCGGGGAGTGACCGGATGAGATGGCCAGGCGAGGGCGACGGGATGCGAGCGCAAAAGGCAGGGCGAAGATTGTGTGGGAGAAGCGAATGAGACTCCCGTAGTTTCGAATTTTTTCGAGCAGACTCATGGCTTCTTACCTTGGATCTTAGCGCGGAATCGTTCATGTCAGTTCACCTCGTTCAACCGCTTCAGTCGGTTTGAACGATTTGAACCTATTGAACTGTTTGGAGTGAAGCCTCGGTCATATCCCGAGTTTCTCCCAGATCGAGTCGATGTACTTCTTGATTTTGTCGTCCATCACGATGGCATCGGGCCATTCACGCTCGAAGCCCTCACTGCGCCACTTCCTGGTCGCATCGATGCCCATCTTGGAGCCGAAGCCCATGACGGGGGCGGCATGGTCCAGGACATCCACGGGCCCTTCGACAAAGACGGCATCCCGTTTGGGATCGATATGGTTGCCCACGACCAAGGTGACTTCGGAAAGATCCTGCACATTGACGTCATGATCCACAATCACCAGAATTTTGGTAAACATCATCTGGCCCAGGCCCCACAAAGCATGCATCACCTTCCGCGCATGCCCCGGATATTCTTTCTTAATCGAAATAATCGCCAGATTATGAAAAACGCCGTGCGCCGGCAGGTGCATGTCGACGATTTCGGGCAAAGTCACGCGCACCAGGGGTAAGAAAAGCCGCTCCGTCGTTTTGCCTAGATAAACGTCCTCCATCGGCGGCCGGCCCACGATGGTGGTCGGGTAGACGGGGTTTTTCGGTAGGTGATGCAGGTAACATGAAAGACCGGGTAGTCATCCGCCAGTGAGTAAAAGCCCGTGTGATCGCCGAACGGACCCTCGCGGCGCAGAGGCTCGGCGGGATCGACGTAGCCTTCGATAACGATATCTGAATTCGCCGGCACTTCTACATCTATTGTAATACCTTTGACCAGTTCAACTCCTTTCTTGCGTAAAAAACCGGTAAACAAGATTTCGTCGATCTGATCCGGCAAAGGCGCGGTGGCGGCGTAGATCATTGCTGGGTCGCCGCCCAAGCAGACCGCCAGTTCTAGCTTTCCGGCACGCTCCTTTTGGTGGAGAAAATGGCGCGCGCCGACCTTGTGCAGATGCCAGTGCATCCCCGTCGTGCGGCGGTCGAAGACCTGCATCCGATAAAGGCCGACGTTGCGCGTACCGGTGCGGGGATCTTTGCGTAAAGACCATCGGCAGAGTAATGAACGGGCCGGCATCCCCGGCCAGCAGGTGAGGACCGGCAAGATGCCAAGATCAGGTTCGCGTAAAATCGTTTCCTGACAGGCGGCGTCTTTTACAATCTTGGGCGGTATTCCAGCGAGGCGGATTAATTCGCCCAAGAGCGAGAGTTTTTCTTTAATGGATTTGGGCGGCTTGGTGCGGATGAGTTTTTCGATTTGCCTTGCGATCTCCTCAACGTTGCTAACACCCAAAGCCAATGCCATACGCTTCATCGAGCCGAAGGCGTTGATCAAAAGGGAATCTTTTGTCGATCACGTTTTCGAAGAGCAGCGCCGGGCCGTTGCTTTTCATGACCCGGTCGGCGATCTCGGCGATCTCCAGTTCAGCTTTGACGGGATAGGTGATACGCTTGAGTTCGCCTTGCTGCGCCAAAGCTTGAACGAATTCTGCCAAGCTGTTATAGGCCATATTTCGAACGAGCTTGTCGTCCCTTCATCGTTAGACTCGAATCAAAATGTCTAATATCAGCGCACCGAATAAGTCAAGGACGCAACGTCCTTTTGGGCCGCGCATTAGTTTTTGCAATGGGGCATCCCTATCATTGTCGTCGTCATGACTGTGGCCGCCTTTTATCCAGCGTTGCAAAACAAATTTGTCAATTGGGACGACTACAAAAACATCGTGGAAAATCCCCACTACCGCGGCCTCGGTTGGGCGAACATCCGCTGGATGTTTACGAGTTTCCATATGGGCCATTATCAGCCACTGACTTGGGTGACCTTGGGGATGGACTATGTTCTTTGGGGGATGAACCCGTTCGGCTATCATTTAACCAGCCTTATACTGCATGCAGCAACCGCCGTGGCCTTCTTTTTCTTGCGCGAGAGCTACTGTCCCTTGCCACCGGCAGCGCGGAAAAACCACTGGCGGTTTGGGCGGGTGCAGCGGTTTCGGCTCTGGTGTTCGCCTTGCATCCTCTTCGAGTGGAATCGGTTGCTTGGGCGACTGAGCGCCGAGATGTGCTTTCCGGGCTGTTTTACACGTTAACTATTCTGGCTTACCTGTATTCATGGAAAAGCGACAAACTCCGGGGCGGATGGTACTGGGTGGCATGGGTTCTTTTCCTCTGCGCGATTCTGTCAAAATCAATCACGGTTACCCTTCCCGCGGTTCTTCTGCTGCTGGATATTTATCCCCTGAGACGGCTCGGCGGAGGGAATGGATGGTGGAGTGAGACCACCAGGGCTGTTTATTGGGAAAAAGCTCCCGTTTGCGTTGCTCTCGGTGGTTGCTGCGGCGGTAGCGTTCTTTCCGCACGCGCTTATCGACGACATGGCTTCCCTGGAGAGGCTGGGCGTTCTGGAGCGGTTGACGGTCTCAGTTTATGGTTTATGGTTTTATTTTTGGAAGACTCCTGACGCCCTTCAAACTTTCGCCGCTGTATGAGCTGCCGAGTCAGGCGGAGTTATGGACGCTTCCGTTCATGTTAAGCTACGTTGTTGTTATCCTGGCGATAGCGCTCGCGTTGGGGCTCCGTCACCGGCTGCCCGGAGTCGGAATCGCCGGGCTGGCTTACTCGGCGACGTTGCTGCCGGTGCTTGGCATATTTCACAACGGCCCGCAGATTGTCGCTGATCGGTACAGTTATCTCGCTTGTATGGGCTGGGCGGTGCTGGCGGGAGCTGGCGGGCAATATTTCTGGCAGGCATCGGTCGATGGTCGAATCCACAAACGAACCTTCCTCTTGGGCTCATGGCTTGCCGCCGCCCTCCTATTTGGATTAGGGCTCCTGACTTGGCGGCAGACGCAGGTATGGCACGATCCTGAAAGGCTTTGGAATTATGTCCTCTCCACTACTGGGAGTCCCTCTTTGCCCGCAATAATCTCGGCAATGCGCTCGCTGCTACAGGGACGATTTGAGGAAGCCATTGATCAATTTCAGAGGGCTTTACGGATCGACCCTAACGACCCTGATGCAACCTATAATTTAGGCAATGCATTGGCGCAGCAAGGCAACTTCGAAGTCGCCGGCAAACAACTGCAGCATGCCTTGGAAATAAATCCCGGCAATGCCATGGCCGCCTACGACCTCGGCAATGTGCGCGCAAGGCAGGGGCGATTTGAAGAAGCGATTGATCAATTTCAGCGGGCTTTAAAGATCGATCCCTAGACTGACGAGGGCTCACTACAATGTGGGGAGTCTTTTGAGCCAGCAGGGTAAGCTGGACGAGGCCATCACTCACTTTCGCCAAGTCATGCTTCTTGCCCCCGAAGACGCGCGGCCTCCCTACCATCTAGGGCAAATATTTTCGCGACAGGGAAAGTTTGACGAAGCGATACGGCACTATCGTCTTGCCTTGCGCATCGACCCTTCCAATTTGAAGGCCCGTTATTACTTGGCGGTCGCTCTTGCCGAACAAGGTGACTTCCAAGGGGCAGGGAAAGAATTCCAGGAGTCCCTCCGTGTTGAACCGAACCTGGCCGAGGCTCATGCCGGCCTGGCGCGCGCGCTCTCTCAGCGCAAGGCAAGAAAGACCAAGCGCTGCAGCACTATCAAGAAGCCGTGCGGCTTTTAAAATCACAAGGTCAGAATAAGAATGAAGAGGTCAAAGCAGTGACGTGGGGTAACGAAGCGGCGGCCAACACAGCAGCGCTTGGCCCAGCACCTGATTGTCCATGGGCAGGGCTGCCAGGCTTGCGTCCTATCTGATTCCCGGTTTGGTCGCCCTTATTACCTTTGTTGTCTTCTCCCCGGCCTTACGAAACGGCTTCGTCAATTGGGACGACTTGGAGACTCTCGTTGAGAACCAAAACTTCAGAGGCCTTACCTGGTCTCATCTGCGTTGGATGTTTACGACCTTCCACATGGGTCATTACCAACCTCTCAGCTGGGTTACATTTGGCCTGGATTATCTGCTGTGGGGCATGGATGCTTTCGGCTATCATCTGACGAATATTCTCGCTTCATTCGGCCAACGCGGTGCTCTTTTATTTCGTTATCCTGCGTCTGCTGGCGATTGCGGCGCCAATCTCCAGCGCCGTTGTGCTGAAGCTGGCTGCGGGATTTTCTGCACTGTTTTTTGCCATTCATCCGCTACGGGTTGAATCTGTTGCCTGGGCCACCGAACGGCGCGATGTTCTTTCAGGTTTTTTCTTCTCCTAACGGTTCTCGAGTTACCTGAAGGCCGTTGTTGCAGAGACGAATCAGGACCGGCAGGCGACGTTGGATTGCCGTGTCAGCGATGCTCTATGTGCTCTCTCTTCTATCCAAAGCAAGCGGCATGACGCTTCCGGTGGTTCTGTTGGTATTGGACGTATACCCGCTTCGCCGGCTAGGGGGTGGAAAGAGCAAATGGTTTGGCGCGGACGCGCGGCGTGTTTGGTTGGAAAAGCTTCCGTTCTTTATCGCCGCCACGGCCGCTGGCGCAGTCGCGGTAACGGCGCAGCAAAAGGTGGGCTCTCTCGTGAGCATGGAAAGCCACGATCTAACGGATAGAATCGCTCAAGTCTTGTACGGCATAACCTTTACGCAGTGAAAACCCTACTGCCCACGGGTCTTGCTCCTGTTTATGAATTTCCCCCGATTTCTATCTTTTTAACTGGCGTGTCATTCTTGCGGCAATTGTTTTTCTGATGTTCAGTCTGGGCCTTTTCGTGGCAAGGCATCGATGGCCAGCCGGCTTAACCTGTTGGATCGTTTATCTCGTGTTATTGGCGCCAGTCTCGGGTGTTGCCCAAAATGGCCCACAGCTGGTCGCGGATCGCTACAGTTATCTATCGTGCATGGTTTGGGCGATACTTCTGGCGACCGTGCTTTCCCGCCTCAGGCGGCCGGGGACTTTAGCACGGCTCTCTTGATAGGGATTCCTTTGTTCACGCTTTTCGGATTAAGTGTTCTTACTTGGAAACAGACCGAGATTTGGCATGATACGGAGAAACTCTGGAGCCACGCGCTTGCCGTCCGTCCTGCGAGTATAGCCTACTTTCATCTGGGCAGGTCTATGGCGCAGCGCGGCGATCTGGCCGAGGCCGACAAGCATCTACGCCGCGCCGCCGAAATCAATCCGAGAAACGACATCATTCAAAGTAATCTTGCTTTGGTTCTGGCCAGGCAAGGCAATCTGGCGGAGGCGACGAAGCACTTTCGCCGCGCTTTAGAAATCAATCCGAAGGATCCCGCTACATTGAACAACATGGGAATCACGCTGGCTCAACAGGGCAAGTCAGAAGAAGCGATCCAGCACTTTCAGCGCTCTTTGGAGCTTAAGCCGAACGACGCCTCCGGTCACACGAATATGGCGAACCTCTTGCTAGACCGCGGAGACGTGGACGGCGCCACAAAGCACTTGCGCGTCGCCATCGAAATTGATCCTGCGGACGCCGATAATCACAACAGTCTTGCCATCATTTCAGCGAAGCGCGGCAATCTCGCGGAGGCCACCGGGTATCTGCGCCGGGTGGTGGAACTCAAGCCCAGCGATGCTGCCGCCGCGAACAATTTGGCTATTACCCTGGCTAAACAAGGACAACTCGGTGAAGCGGCTGAACGTTTCGAAGCAGCGCTGCGCATCGATCCCAATTTCGCCGAAGCCCACGCGGGGCTGGCGCGGGTGCTCGCCACGCAGAAGAAGCCAGAAGAGGCAATGCGCCACTATCAGGAGGCGCTGAGGATTCCTCAAGGCGCAGCAAAGACCGCGACCTCTCGAGACGGAAAGTAGTGAACCTCGGCATGCCTCAAAGAGAATGGGAAGTAGCTCAATGCAGACAGTCATCCCGCCATCTGCCATAACGATAACCGCGAATCTGCCATCTGCATGAACCAGGCAGTGCGTAGAGCTGACAGGCGGCGAGCCGAGAGGCCGCGTTCAGGAGCCGAGCCGAAGACCAGTGTTACGCCGCTAACGGATACCGTTTGGTTTTGGGTCATTTTCGGCTGCGCATTTCTCTTGCGGTTGCTCTATCTAGTGGAAATCGATTCGATCCCACTTTTCTATCATCTCGCCGGCGATGGTCGAACATATGACGAGTGGGGGCAGCGGATTGCCGCCGGAGATTGGCTCGGTCAAGGGGTTTTTTATCAAGCACCCCTCTATCCCTACTTCCTTGGAGTTCTCCGAGTAATACTGGGGCATAATCTTTGGCTCATCCGCCTCATCCAGATCGCGCTTGAGCGATTTCCTGCGCTTTGATTTTCCAAGCAGGCCGCAATCTATTTTCGCGCCAAGCTGGAATTGCCGCTGGTCTGATTCTTTCATGCTATGCCCCGGGATTTTTTTGACGGTCTTATCGAGAAGAGTATCCTCGATTTCTTTCTTCTCTCGCTGCTTTTGTGGCTGTTGAGTCAATTAACAAGCGCTACAGCGCCGTGGAATCGGTGGCTCGGCCTTGGTACCGTCCTGGGCCTGCTGGGCCTTTCGCGGGAAAATGCGCTAATTTTGGCTGTCGTACTGCCGGTTTGGATCGGATTATATTTTTCCAACGCGCCGATCACAAACCGTTTGCAATGGATAGGAATTTTCTTTGCCGGGCTGCTTTTGGTGCTGCTTCCGGTGGGGCTGAGAAATTTTACCGTCGGCGGCGAGTTTAAACTAACGACGTCACAGTTCGGACCGAATTTCCTTCATCGGCAATAATCCCTTGGCCGACGGAACCTATGTATCCGTCGGAAACGTGATCGGCGAGCCGCAACTCGAGGGCAAAGACGCCAAGCGCCTCGCCGAAGGAGCTTTGGGCCGAAGCCTGACTCCTGGAGAAGTGTCCGATTACTGGCTGCAAAAATCGTGGGACTACATTCGCTCGCAAACCGCTCAATGGCTTGCGCTCTTTGGTAAGAAATGGCTGTTGGTCTGGAATGCGCGCGAAATTGAAGACTCGGACGATTTCTACATCTATCAGCAGTGGTCTTGGCTGCTCAGCTTCTTGGCTTGGTTCAATCACTTCGGCATCCTGGCTCCGCTCGCTGTCATGGGACTGTGCCTGACCGTGAACCAATGGCGTCGGTTGTGGCTTCTGTACGCAATGATTCTATCATTGGCCGCAAGCGTGGCCGTTTTCTACGTCTTTGGCCGCTATCGCTTTCCGCTGGTGCCGTTTCTTGCGCTGTTTGCCGGCGCAGGTATAGCGAGGGCTGGGGCGCTTTACAAAGAGAGGAATTTTCGACCTCTGACAATCGCAGCGCTGCTCTCGTTGTAGCACGGGAATCGTTGTCAATTGGCCCATCATCGGAATAAGCGGTCCAGGCCCCGGGGGTTACAACAACCTGGCCAACGCCTACTCCAAGGAGGGCAAACTCAACCAGGCTATCGAGACGGCCAAGATGGCCATTCAGCTGCAGCCCAATTCTGGCATCGCCCATTTCAATCTGGGGACTCTTTACGCGGCGCGCGGTAGATTCTGATTTGGCCCAGCCTCATTTCGAGGAAACCATCCGTCTCTATCCCAACTACGCCGAAGCGCACAGCAACTTCGGTCAATTGCTGGCTCAGCGCGGTGACCTCGAAGGCGGCATCCGGCAGTTTCGTAAGGCCATTGAATTGAATCCTTCCCTGGGTGGGCCGTACTTGAATTTGGGAGTCGCGCTCGCTCGGCAAGGGCGGACCGAAGAGGCTGTTCGCGCGCTGCAGGATGCCGCACGGCTGGCACTGGAATCAGCCCAGGCTCACTATAGCCTGGGAAGTGTTTACGCCTCCGAGGGCCGGTATGAAGAGGCAGCGAAGGCGTTTAATGATGCGTTGCAGGTCCAGGGAGACCTTGCCGCTGCGCATCAGAGTCTCGCCCAGCTTCTGGCTTTGCAAGGAAAGAAAGGGAGGCGATGCAGCACTACCAAGAAGCGCTCAGGCTCATGAGACAAAAAGGGGACTGCCGGGAGTTCGCAGTAAGCAGAAACGGATCGGGATAGGAGTTCGTCCGGAGAAACCGGCATTGATCAACGACATCAACTCCGTAGTGCTGGTTTTGACAGAAGCACTTAAATATACAGATAAGATGCGAATTTGCGCCTTCCGGATTGTAAACAACCTTGAGAGTCATTTTCAATGATCGGTGTTCCGGTCTCTGTGAGAACGGAGAGGATTCAGGAGAATTCATCCGGAGGCAAGTGTAGCCGGTATGGCGACGCAAGGGTAGGCCGAAAGAGACCGCGGGAAGCGGAGCGCTGAGAGCCAAGAGCAAGGCAGAACTATTCCCGACCAGCAGGGTGAAGCTGGATGATTATGTTCTAATTGCGATTGGTTTAGGTGTTTTTTCTCCTCCTCTTTGGGTTTCTTACTGTTGGCAGCCTCTTGCAGCAGTCCCCCTCCGTTGATGAACCGGTGCATCTTTGTCGGGCTATTCGTATCTGAAATGGGGCGACTTCAGAGCTAATCCAGAACATCCTCCTTCTTGCCAAAGTGCTCGCTGCGCTTCCACTTTTAGCCTTCGATGTGAGAGATCCGCGTCCGTCGACCTCAGATTGGGACCGCATCCCCGACAGCAAACCGGGGCCTGCTACAAGAAATGTCGCGCGTAAGATGTTCTTTGTGGATAACGACGCCGACAGACTATTTTTTTACGCTAAACTCCCGATGATCGGCCTCGGTATGATCTTAGGCGTCTTTGTTTTTCTATGGGCCAAAGACCTCTATGGTCTTACAGCGGCCGCTGCGGCTCTGTTCATCTATTGTCTCGATCCTAATATTTTGGCACATAGTCAGGCTGTCCACACGGATATCCCATTTGCCACATTTTTTTCATTAGCTGCTATTTTTTTGGCGCGCCTTGAATGATCTGAGCCGGACTAACCTGCTGCTCGCGTCGCTTTTTTTTGGACTTACGGCAATCACGAAATACTCTTTTTGACGATTCTTCCAGTTTGGGGTGTTTTGGGAGTGTTCAGCATCTACTCTTGAAAGCTCAACGATGTAGTCTCACCACGCCACGGCTTGTCTCTGGTCAATGGGAACGAGCGGCGCTCTTAGTGGGAACTATCGCTTGTGCGCCTTATTACGGCCTACATCTTCATCTGGGTCGCCTATGGATTTCGTTTTCATGCGATTCCCGGAGGAAACCGCTTGCTATCGCTGGCTCCTGTGATGTCAGATCAGCCATCTCGTCAATGCTGCGGTATCGTTTCTCATCCAGCATCACCTTTTTCCCGAGGCCTGGGTCTATGGACAGCTCTATATCTTAAAAGACTTAAGGCGTCTGACATATCTGCTGGGTCAAACTTCGATCGACGGCTTTTGGCTTTACTTCCCGGTCGCTTTGGCCGTGAAGACGCCCATTTCGACACTTGTTCTCCTCGTCGTGCCCTGGGGGTTGGATTTTAATCGCAAGGCGCGGTTCGCGTCGCTCTTTCTCCTGATCCCGGCGCTGCTTTATTTTTCTCTGGCGGTCTGGTCGCGGATGAATATCGGTCTGCGCCATATTCTTCCCATTTATCCGTTTCTGTTTGTCTTAATTGGAGGCACCGCAGCCGAGCTTTGGACAAGCAAGACGAAAGTGAAGAGAGGCTGTCTAATATTTCTTGCCCTCTGGTACGTTTGGTCTTCTATGAGTATTTATCCTCACTATCTCGCCTACTTTAACGAGCTTCGCTGGGGACCCCAAAACGGTCACAGGGTATTGATCGATTCCAACCTCGATCTGGGGACAGGACCTCGAAAGGACTCAAGCGCTGGATGGATCATCATGAGAGGCAAAATATACAATTTCCTTATTTCGGTACGGCAGATCCGAGTATTACGGTATTAAGGCTTTCTATCTGCCCGGAAGCTTGATCATTCACCCATCTTCTGAATGACGGAAATTTCGAACCGCCTGACTATCTGGCCGTCAGCGCGAATCTTTTATACGGAAGTGGATATTTCTTACTGAGCGGCAAAGGAATTTCCTTGATTCATATAAGTTGCGCCAGCCCGTTGGAAATATTGGTTATTCAATCTTAGTCTATAAGCTTGACCTTTCGGATGCGAATATTCACTACAACGTGGGTTTAATCTCGGCCGAACGTGGGCGAGTTAAGTAAAGCTGTTCTTCTATTTCGACAGGCGCTGCGAATTCAACCAGAATTTGCCGATGCACATATCCATTTAGCTCAGACGCTCGCTTTGCAAGGCAACAAAGATGAGGCGGTTCAACATTACAACGAAGCCCTGCGGATCCTAAAGTCAGGCCCTACGACCACTAAAGGTCACTGAGCAGTTCACGACGAAAAACTCCGGGGAAAGCCAAACCCCGACCTCGCAAATTTTGCGATCTCGCCAAAAAAGAAGTAACGAAAAAACCAGACCCTCAAAATCCGATGAAACCGGACCGGGCCATTGGCTATGCACCGCCAAAGTCCACCGCGAACTGCTGCAGTGGTTCCAGCTCATCGCCCTTCCCGCCGCGGGGATAAGCCTTTTTATCGCGTACGCGGTCCCAGAGGGCATTCCGTGCATGTCTCTGACGAGATCGCGTACCTGTTTGCAGGCAACGCATACTCCTTTCAGGCCGCTTTTGTGCCTCCAGCCGCCCCCGTTGCCCAATCTGCTCCAGCTACAAAACATCATCCTTCGAGCCCGACGCACTGGCGCGCCAAATATCCTCCGGATGGGCCATTGATCTTGGTGCCCGGGCGTTTATCATGGGAGCCCCTGGCTCTCGTCAATCCGATATAGCTGGCGTTCAAGTCCATCATCGGGATTTTGGCAACTCTGGCCGCGACGGCTATACGATGTACGCACAGGCATCCCGCCGCGGGCGCAATTCGGGTGCTTCGCCGTTTGCGCGGCCGATGGGTGCTGGGCTTCATGGCGCGCACGTTCCCACCTTGTGTGCTTCTGATTTGCGAACTTGTGGCTTTGGCCGGCCGCGGCGGCCGGGCCCAGACAGCGCCTTACCTTGTCTTCTTTTGTTAAGCTGGGGCCGGCGTGGCTTTCTTCTCGGCATCGCGTCCGCCATCTGGCCCTTCAGCGCGGTCGCGCTCGTGTGGCCGGCCGTATTGTGGTGTCTGTTGCGCCAGCGCGTGCCTTGGTAGTAGTTGGTGGCTCGTTCTCGCGGATGACTTCTGGAGCGTTGCCGGGCATCTTGTTTGTCTTCACCTACAACGGGCTTGCACTTTGGATCTCCGGCCCAAACTGGCTATCAGGTGTACAACCCGTCGGAGGTGACCTGACCCTGCAGTTGGTGCAAACGCCCATCGTAATCCTCGGCCAACAGCTTCCTAGGTATCTCCTCACCCTCAATCGGCTGGGCTGGCTCTGGCCCGACTTGCTTGTGCTGACGATCCTATTCTGGCCGCGGACAGGGTGGGGTAAGATGGCATGCTGCTGGCCTGCGCGAGCAGCCTGATTCTCGGTCACAGCTTTTACTACTATTTTGATATTGTTTACGGTGGGCCCCGGCTGGCTTTGAGGCCTTGGGGCCGATCGCCCTTGTTGCTGGCGCGATCGCTTCTGAGATTATTCGACATTCTCGTTGGTTATGCCCGAAGACTGTCAGATCCCGTTGGGGTCTCCATCGTGGCGCGATGGATTGCCGGCGGCGACCCTTTCTGCTCTCGTTATTCTATCTTTTATCGCCATCTGCTGCCGGAGTTCAGGCGTCAAGGGCAATGGTACCATGGTCAATCCACCTTCCTCTCCGGCAGGCTAAAACCGTCGGCGTTGGCAAAACGCGGCATTGGATCTTCGTATCGGGTCCCAGTTGGGTATTCCGCCCGTTCTTTCTCCACAACGATTCTGATGCCATGGGAGGGCGGGCGTGCGTTTGGCCCCGGCGACATCCCCGGAGTTTCGCAGAAGCAATCTCCGCCTCGCGCCGCGCAAACTGGAAATTTTGGGGTGTACTGATTGTTCTTGAAGCGCTCCCTGACCGAATACTTATCCGGCAAATCTTCATGCGCGCTGACGTGCGTTGGGAGCGTGTCCAGTGATGGTCAGCGTGGCTACATGCCACTGCTCGGCTTTACAACGAATGGGGCAGCGGTTCAGCGCAACAAACGCGAAAAAAGCAGAGTGCGATCCTCTTAGCCTTACGTTGATTTGCCCTTGTAATGTTCGTTGTAGCGCTTGACGGCATGATCAAAGATTCTCTAGGGATTATTGTGTTTGAGAATTTTAATGCCAAAATCACGACTCTGTAGCGGTTCGCCACCAATCAGGGTGATCGGCGTATAGTGTTGTTTTACCCAATCCATGATCTGTTGGCCATAACGTGGGTCGGTGCCAAAGGGCCCAACGCCGAACTCTGAGGGGTCATTGTCCACTAGTATCACATAGTCGGACTTGGCCGGGCCTTGAGATCGTCAACCATTCTCTTCTCACCGAAGACGATCATTTCACCCATCATGAAATTGAGGTAAGGAGACGTCGTCGCTCGTCGCGAAAGATAGTTGAGCATGATCCTTCGGGCAGTCCAACCAAGGTCGATTCAGGAGAAGTCTTTTTCTTGGATCCACTCCAGGGTTAGCGAGGTAACCAATCCCGAAATGTGCACTTTAGGTCCGTAGGTGAAGATCGTATCACCACCCTTCCCGACAGCGAAATTCTTAGCCGGTAAATTTTCTGCGACCTGTTAAGATAATACATGCTCGCTGCGGCCAGATGGCCAATGCCAGTGTACGGAAAACGACTCCACAACCTATTGTCCTTCTCAGCACCGTAGGAATCCAGTAAGTCAGGCAGATGACCAGCACGAGGGTCGCCGGCATCGCCAGATAGAAACCATAGTGGTAGAGATGAACGTTCAGGACCATCTTGAATAGCAGGCCGAGTGCGAACGTGGTCCACAACACCATCGGCAAGAGCGCAGGCCACAATTCCATACGACGTGGATGTTTTAGAAGCAGGGCGACAAAGACTGCCAAGGCGAGAGCGTCGTCAAGGGTAGCACCTCGGGGAATATCTAGCCACGGTAAAAGGTCGAACTCCAGGTACAGCGCCAACAAGAACACCAAGCCCAAGACAATGGCGGTCAGCCAGGTATGCCTTCATGGCGCGGCGGGAAACCACATCCGCGGTTACGGCGCCGAGAATGAAGATAACGGTGCCCACAAACATTATCAGCATCCGACTTAGATTGTCACCGGGTTTGTCAAGCCCCAGAATACGCATGTAAAAACATTCTTGTCACCTCGCCCGAAAGGACGAAGAATCCCTGACCTACCGAGTGTAGCGCCCGCTCGGCGGAAGATAGGAGAGGAAATAAAGGTAGAACCCCAGTGCAGGCGCCAGTGCCATCCCGCAGAAAGCACAAGTTCATCTCTTTCGGTGAGGCGCTCGAGGCCCCACGAAGCGAGCGCATCGACAAAGCCAATCAAGACGACGGCGACAGCCGCCAGAGCGACCTCCACTTTGGTCAGCAGCGCCAGCCCAAGACAGATGCCGGAGATCGCGGCTGAGAGGTGTCCCCCGCGTGTTAGATAATGACTTAACGCGAGGATCATCGCTGCCGTCAGCGCAATACCATGAGTGGCCTCATGGGTATAGGGAGTGACGTAGTTGTAGTTGCCGACGCGGACGTATTGCGAAAAACCGAACAAAGTCAGCAAAACGAGACAGACAGCAGTCGCGGTTAAGGAATCAGCGAAGCGGCGGACGCTCTTGTAGAGGACTACGGTGATGCCGGCCAAAATGGCGAGATTGACAAAGATCAGGACTGTGAGGGAAGGGCCGAAGAGCTTGAACCAGAACGCGTTGAAATACTGCGAGAGCGGGCCATGCAGGATTACAATATCCCTGTATAGGAGTTTCCCACCGGCGAGTTGCCAAGGAATATACAATTGCTGGCCGAAGTCGACTAGGAGATCGGGCCACTTCCGCCAGCTCCAGAAAGCCATCACGGAGAAAACTGATGACAATCAGGCTGGGTCCCGCCCACTTTTCGAACCACTCGAATTTTTCCTCAGCCTTTGCGGTTGCGGCGCGGTTTTGTTCGATCGTAGCAGTTTCGATTTCTTGCGACTCATGCCCACATCGATCCAGTGATGCACTCTCCTGTCGGAGCGGGTAACCGAATTGATCGCGATGGATCCGAAATCTCGATTAAGGTCGGAGTATCACCTGAGCACCGCCGATTGTCAAAACTTGCGGCGTCTTGAAAGAAGTGCGTCTGGGTTCTTCAATTTGAACCGAGAGTGATATTGTGTTTCTGTAGCTGACAAATCATCGAAAAGCTCTTTTGAATAATAGCGGCGCTGGCAGTGGCATGCCTTTTCTTGCTTGGGCGCGCGTGGGCTCTGAGCTGGTCGGAAGCACTACTCGCGAGCGTAGCAACGGGGTTTTGCAGTCCGTGGTGGCCGGCTCCGATCTCCAGTTGAACGCAAGCTGCATCGGGAATTGCCGTGCTCCAAGATGTTTATCTCTCCGTGATCGTTCCTGCCTACAACGAGGCCGAAAGACTTCCGAAGACGTTAAAGAGATTTGATGAATATCTCACCGCCACGGGTTTCGCGTACGAGATTCTGGTTATGCTGGATGGCCCGTCGGATAATACACGCGAGGTGATGCGGGAAATGCTTCGTGAAATCCCGCATCTCGAGGTTATCGATCGTCCGGTGAATCGCGGCAAAGGGCATACTGTCAAAGAGGGGATGCGCAGGGCGGCCGGTCGCATACGTCTCTTCACTGATGCCGACAATTCCACTGATATCGCGCATTTTGAGAAGATGAAGCCGTTTTTCAACGAAGGCTATGACCTCGTAATCGCTTCGCGAAATTCCAAAGACGCTGCCAACGCCGAAGAGGCGGTTCCCAGGCCTGGTATAAGCGCTGGACAGGACGGGTTGGTAATCTCATTGTACAGCTTCTCGCCGTTCCTGGTATTTGGGATACCCAATGCGGATTCAAAGCTTTCCGCGCCGAGGTGGCAGAGAGAATCTTCTCCGACACGAAAATCGAGGGATGGGGATTTGATATCGAGGTGTTGGCCTGGCTCGCGCCTTCAATTACAGAGATCGGCATCATTCCAGCTCACTGGGTCAATGACGCAAGAAGTCACTGTTCGATGGTTCGACTACCTACGGGTTCTTGGAGATACCCTCAGAGTCCGAGCTAATCTCCGAGCCCGCAAGTACAGCTTTTGAAGTGACCCTCAGTGTCGGAGGCGATGGACTTGTGCCACCCCTCGGTCTACGCAGTGTCGTTGGGGTCTCTGACGACGAATAATCCCGGCCTAGGAAGCAATGAACTTTCCTAACCAACTTACGCTCAGCCCAGCGACAAGAAAAACCAGGGTTGCCGGATTTCGCTGTTCAATACGGTGTACTTGCGGGAGGATATCGGCCGTGGCGATGGCCAAAAAAGTCCCTGCAGAAATGCCGATGGCGAAGGCGACATCTTCCGGCGCAAGCGAGCGGAAAATAAAAAGGCGAGCAGGGCGCCTATAGGCGTCGTCAGAGAAAAGAAGCAAGTTGAGGATGGCTACCTTGCGACGGTTCCATCCTGCGGCCAACAGAATCGAAGAAATGGACATGCTGTCAGGCATCTTGTGAACAATAACTGCGAGAAGCACGACCGGACCCAACTGCGGTAGGATGAGACCTGCGCCGAGAGCAATTCCGTCCAAAAGACTGTGAAGGGAGATGCCGAGGAAGGCCGGAATCCCCATTTGATGGATATCACAGTCGTGCTCCTCGCAGGCATGGACGAAGACAAACCGCTCCATGGCGAATATCAAGAGAAAGCCGGTTAAAATAGGCCAACCCACATTGTCGGAAAGAACTCTGCCGGTCTCGGGCAGCATGTGAAAAAGACCGCGCCCAGAAGCACGCCGGCACTGAAGCTGAGCAAAAGTGCCAACGCTTTTTGCGATAGCTCCCGCAAAAGTGGCAGAAAGCCGCCTACAAGCGATATGAAAATCACGGTCGGGAGATAAAATGTAAGGGAAGCCATGGTAGTATTGCGACAATCGCTGAAGCTAACACAGGGTAATGGGTGTCGTAAATCGCAAAGAGATGAATGCTGGATGGGACAGATTGTTTTGAGGTAACGCTTATCGGGAGGAAAGCCTATTCGAGATAATGAAGCTGGGCTTTTCCGGCGGCCAGGCTATCCTCCGCTGCTTTTATCCGGTTCGCCGTTCCCACGTCCTGCCAAAAACCGCTGAAGCGAAAACCGAAAAGCTTTTCTTGGTGCATTAGCATGCGAGGATAGGTATCCTTGGTTGTGCTGAACTTTCGCAGGGCATCATCCGGCGCCATGTAGTCGAAGACCCGGGGCTCCAATACCTGAACGCCGGTGAACATGAGCTTTGTCGTGGGAACAGAAAGTTCAGCGGCGATCCGTGTCTGGAGAAATCTGCGAATTCGTCCGTCGCCATCGATCTCCATGGAGCCGTACTGATCGGCCAGCGGATCCGGCCGCAAAACCAAGGTTGCAACGGGTCGGTTTTTTCGTGGAAAGCAAGGAGGTCGCTGAGCGAGAGGTCGATCAGCACATCGGTATTGATCACGATAAAGGTGCCGTCCTGTAAAAATGGCTTGGCTTTAAGCAGGCCACCGCCCGTATCCAACAGTTCGGGTTCTTTGGAATAGGTGATTTGCAAGCCCAATTGCTTGCCGTCGCCAAGATAGTTTTCAATTTGATCGCCCAGATGGTGTAGGTTGATGATGATGTCACGAATTCCGTAGCGTCTAAGGAGGAGAAGGGAATATTCAATCATTGGCCTGCCCGCCACCGGAACCAGGGCCTTGGGTGTATGCTCGGTGAGAGGATGCAGCCGTGTTCCCTGGCCGGCCGCCAGCACCATCGCCTTCATCGCATTTCCCCGTAATGCTCCGCTAGAATCTGAATGAGCCCTTGTGTCTGGGGCAGCCGGGCCAGATTACGTTTCAATCGACGTACTGTCGGCGGAATAAATTTTTGTAGGCGGTCTTGCCCTTGACGATGTCGAGGTAATAAAGCGCCCGACGACCTTCAGGTCTCTCTGAATGGCGGAGAGCAAGTACATCTCGGTAAATTCGTCTCGGTTGATGGTTTGCTTTTCCATATCGACTCTTCTGTCAATGTAGTAGTCCACGAGTTTCTCTTCGAGATCGGGCTGGATGACGCTGTCGGTAGTGCGATCATTGAGCAGCGAGGCTAGGTCATACTGCGGCGGCGCCAACAGGGCATCTTGGAAGTCGATCACGGCCACGGCTTCGTCGTGAATCATGAGGTTCCAGCTGTGATAATCACGATGATTCAGGCATGGATGGCAGGCTATCCAAACGCCGGGCGATATCAACAAAAGCGTTTCTCAACTCTGTCTTTGAAGTTTGCTTGATCGGCGTTGCCGGCCGTTGCTCTAAACCGTACTCCAGGAAGTGGTCGAACTCCCACATATACAGACGAAAATCGAATCGCTGTTGAAAGGCAATGCAAGAATCGTCGCGTTCTTTGGTTCCGCGGACTTGCATCAGCAGCAGCTCGTCGATAGCTTTCTGGTACCACGCCAGGACTTCCGATGGCGGTAGATCTTGCACTTTGTCCCACAGAGCTATATTCCCCAGATCTTCCAAGAACAAAAGCCCTTCTTCCAGCGATTGTCCGTAAAGTCTCGGTACTCTGATGCCGATCCGAACCAAGAAGCGGTGCAGATTAAGAAAAGGCAACTCCTTCAGGGGTTCTTTGAAGACGGCCAATTCCTCAGAAGAAAGGGGCAAAGCGCTCCCGCTGGGAAGTTTCATGATGATGATCGACGCGGGGTGCCCGGGCCGGTAAGTTCAGCGCGATAATAGCGGCGGCTGGAAGCATCCCCCGCCAAGGGGGCAAACGACGCAGTAACCGTTTGCTCGCCGAAGAGCGCGCTCAGCTCGTTGGCAATTAGGTCTTCGAGTTGTTCGCCCACTGGCCAGTCTCCTTCTATTGCCGATCCTGGCAGGTTTGCTGAATATCCCAGAGTGCTTATTCCGACGCCGTCGGCGGTTTAAACCTCTCAGCTGCCGCCGAACCCGATTGGTAACTTTGCCGACTTCAACAATGACCGGTATCTGCCGGCGGCCATTCGAATGCTTAAGCATTCGCTGTAGTCCGTCGTCGTCTTGAAGGACGTTGATGTATTCGAAGGGAATCTTCCGACGAGAGAAATCCTCACGGGCTCTCGAAGTATAGGGGCAAAGATCATGACCGAAAATCAGCACTTCCTCTGTCAACATTGTTTGTGGCTCCTGCGGATCAGTGGCGGATCATTTCGATTATCGATTTAAACAGACCTAGCTTAGCGGGTGGGCGGTAAATTGCAAGGAACAACTGCGCTGTGTTAGCTTGCCGAGATCCTGTCTTCTCGGTTCAGCCGGCGTCATGAGATCGCGCGAATAACCACTGGCGACATTAGCGAGCGGAACTATATCTCTGTATTTTCTATGCCCGGGATTCTCACATCGTTGCCACTCCCATCGGCAATCTCGAAGACATTACTTTGCGGGCAACTGCGTGTACTCAAAGAGGTCGATGTCGTCGCAGCCGAGGACACACGTCATACACAGATTCTTCTGAATCATCACGACATTCACACACCATTGACCAGCTACCATGAGCACAACGAGAAAACCAAATCCCAAGAGTTGGTTGCGCGGCTTGAACAAGGTCAGAATATTGCCTTGGTGTCTGATGCGGGCACGCCGGCGATCTCCGATCCTGGCTTTCGCTTGGTCGTACAGGCGATCCGTGCCGGGCTTCGGATCATTCCGATACCCGGCGCTTCAGCCCTGACTGCGGTTCTCAGCGCCAGCGGTTTACCTACGGATAGATTCGTGTTTGAAGGGTTTTTGCCAGCCAAGAAAAGCCAGAGGCGGGAAAAACTCCAAACTCTGCGGGATGAGACCAGAACGTTAATCTTTTACGAAGCTCCGCATCGACTGAAACAAGCACTCGACGACATTTACGAGTTGCTGGGAAATCGCGAAGCGGTGCTGGCGCGAGAGGTTAGCAAAATCCATGAGGAATTCCTGCGCGGACCCGTAAGCGAGCTGGTTCGCACGCTCGGCGGCGAGATACGCGGAGAAGTGACGCTGATCATCAGCGGCTCATCGGGTTTACCCGGTGTTAGCGAGGATCGATTGAAAGCTGAGATTCTTGAGCTCAAAGGCAAAGGGTTGCGGGTTAAAGAAATTGCTGAGGTCTTGGGCGAAAAATTCGGTTACCCTAAGAAGGAAATTTATCGCTTGGCGTTGCACGGAGCAAAGGTCAGCTCTTGAGCTTGTACTCTTCCAGCTTGCGATACAAGGTGGTTCGATCCACACCTAGAATTTTGGCGGCTTCGGTTTTGTTACCGCCCACGGTTTCCATGGCACGCATGATGTATTCTTTTCCAAGTCCTTGAGCGTGTAGGATTTTGCAATGGCGTCGGCCAGTGGCAACACGTTGTTGCGGGCGACCAACGAAGGGGGAAAATCTTGCAGTCCAATGCGGGATTCTTTACCGAGGAGTACCGCCCTTTCTATGGTGTGCTCCAGCTCTCTGACGTTTCCCGGCCAGTGATAGTTAATGAGGGCCGTAAGGGCTTCGGGCTCGATCCCGTCCAATTTATGTTGGACCTGGCCGCTAAATTTTCGCATGAAGTGCTCGATCAGAACCGGAATATCTTCCGCTCTCTCCCGTAGGGGTGGCAGATCAATTCGGATTACGTTGAGCCGGTAGTAGAGATCCTGCCGGAAGCGGCCTTCCTGAACCAAAAGCTCCGGATCGCGGTTACACGCTGAAACCAACCGGGCGTCCACTTTTTCACCTTGGTTTGTTCCTAGCGGTCTCACTTCTTTATCCTCGATAACGCGCAGCAGTTTGGCCTGTAGACTGAGCGGAATCTCGCTGATCTCGTCGAGAAACAGCACGCCGCCGCTAGCCGCCTGAAACAGACCGCGCCGATCTTTCCGGGCGTCGGTAAAGGCGCCGCGCACGTAACCGAAGAGCTCGCTCTCCAAAAGGGTCTCGGGAATGGCGGCGCAGTTGATCGGAATAAAAGATTTTGCCGCCCGGGCGCTATTTTGATGAATCGCCCGAGCGATCATTTCCTTGCCGGTGCCGCTTTCGCCCACGATGAGGACATTGACAGCCAGATCGCTAACGTGAGCCACGAGCTCAAAGATTTCCCGCATTCTCGCGCTCTGACCGATGATATTTTCGAATCCGTAGCGACTGTGGACTTGTTGGCGCAGCCTTTCAACCTCGCTCTGCAGGTTGCGTTGCTCCAGTGCCCGTTTGACCTGAAGCAGGATTTCATCAGTGCGAAACGGCTTGGTCACATAGTGGAAGGCTCCTGCGTGCATGGCTTCCACCGCGCTTTCGATGCTCCCGAAGGCTGTAATCAAAAGAACCAGAGCATGGGCGTCGATCTCTTTAATCTGTCTGACCAACTCGGTCCCCCTCATGCGTGGCATCATGAGGTCGGTAATAGCCAGATCGAAGCTATCCGCGCGGTATCTTTGCAGCGCCGACGGACCGTCGTGAACCATCTCGACCAGATAGCCCTCCTCGCGCAATATATCAGCAAGGAACTGGCACATCTCGCGATCGTCATCAACGACGAGAATCCTGGCCGAGTTGGTAGTTTCCTGTTTGGAATCCTGAGTCATTGGAGCTCTCGCTGTAATAGCTCTGCTTAGGTTGTTCTGTCGGAAGATAGATTATAAAGCGGGTGAAACGGCCGGGCTCGCTTTCAACCTGAATATCACCGCCATGCTCCTGGATGATGCCGTAACTCACGGACAAACCCAGGCCGATTCCCTCGCCGACGTCCTTAGTGGTGAAAAATGGATCAAACACGCGGCCGATATGCTCGGGAGCGATGCCGGCACCGTTATCTTCGAATGAGATTCGCAGCCAATGACTCGCCGCGGGCGAAGCCTGAGTGATGCCACGATCGGTGATCTCCGCGCCGATTTTGATCACCCCACCCGGGCCGATTGCGTGGAGCGAGTTCGAATAGAGATTGATGAATATTTGCTGCAGCAGTTCGGGATCAGCACTGATCTTGGGCAGGCCAGTGAGGCCTGACGTTTCAACGCGGATGTCTTTTTCCCGGAGTTGGTGTGCTAGAAAGATATTTTTACGTTTCCCAAAAGCCCTAACAGATCGACGGGCTGAAAAACTGGTTCTCTGCGCCGTGAAAACTCCAGAAGTTGGCGGACGATAGCCGCGATGCGGTCGCTCTGGGAGCGGATGACGCCTAGATTGTCTTTGAGCTCTTGGGGACTCCGAGATCGACGCAAAAGGTATTCGGATCGCCCGCCGATGATGGCAAGAGGTGTGCCGATTTCGTGGGCCAGACCGGCCGCTAACCGTCCCACCGAGGCCAGTCGTTCAGAGTGACGTAACTCCTGCTCGAGCTTCAGCTTCTCTTGTTGCTCGCCCACGAGTCGCGCATGACTTTCCTGTAGCTTCTGGCACATAAGGTTGAATTCTCGAGCCAGCGAAGCGACCTCGTCACGTCCTTTTATTTCAAGACCCTGCTCCCGCTGACCCTGAGATATCTCTTTGATGCGGCGAATCAGTTGGTTAATCGGCTGCGTCACGCTCCGGCGCACCAAAATCAAAACCAAGAGTGAGAGCAGTATGATTAACAGGGACGTCGTCATCAGAATCCGGTTGCGCCGCCGTTCTATAGCAGCGAAGGTTCCATATCCATGACGCGCGAGCACGAAGGCTCCCCTAAGTTGGTTACTGGAGTCGGCTATCGGCTCTATGCGGTAGTAGAGCAAAGTTTTTGCTCCCGAATATAACCGTCGATACCTTTGCCGCTCTGTAAAACCGCTCGCGGATCTAGTTTCGTTATGGGAGTCGGATCCAGCTCGGGAAAATCCGTCCCGTACCGGATGGAGGCTGAATGGGCCACGGGCGCGCCGGACAGATCATAGACAATTACTCCGTGGATATTGCCCCTGGGCGCTGCGGTGTCGATGAATCGGTGCGTTTCCTTGAGGTCAAGCTTGTCGGCAATCGTCTGGCGTAGCCCTGCCTGCAAAATCCGGGCGAAGCCACGCATTCCCTACGGTAAGCTCGCGCTCAATATTTTCTTGGTCCTGTTGAATGCTCAGATAGCCGTGCACCGCCATGACCAAAACGATGACGGCGACTAGCGAAACGATGAGTTTGGTTCCAAGATTCATCTAGGTGTGCGATCCACAAGGAGGAGCAATCATCATACCGAGTGTGGAGCAAAATAAACTACCCTAGATCGTTCAAATATCACTATCAGCTGTTTGCTGGTGCATAATCGACTGATTAATTTGTTGCAATCTACCGCGCTGTGTGGTGATTTGCAACGCAAAAAAGCTCGGGAATTTAGTAGCTTAACACAAAGTGAAGGCTTGGGGCTGCAAACTGCCGCGATCAGGCACTGCGGCGCCGAATGGGCGATTCATAGAAGTTTTTGAATTTTTAAGATGATTCTTACCTTCAGCTCGCGACGCGTGATGGCACACGACTTGCGCTTGCAACGATCATTTGTTCAATCGCGTTACAGAAAGGAGGTGAAGAAATGAGAAAGTTCGCAATCGCGTTAGCTATTGTTCTGGGTTTGAATCTGCTTGGCTCAATCGTCAGTCTGTCCACGCCGGTAAGTTTTGCGCAGGAAGAGCCGGCACCAAAACCCGAAAAACCGGAAAATTAGAGATCCACTCGTGTCCTGTTTCGGAAGCTCGGTGAAAACACAAAGGCATCACAATTACCGTGGCGCAAAACTAGAGAACTTCTGAAACATCACGCTAGGAGATCTTGAGGTCTTGAACTAGAGGGGTGTGACTTAGAGCACCCCTCTAGTTGTTTGTGGTGGCGATCGGAGTTTTCGTCGGCAGGTTGGTTGGAATCAAATCTGTCGTTAGTCGAAGTTGCGCTTTATGAAGAAACTCTGAAACTCTTCCTTCGATACTTCCCATTTTGCACGCACTTCCTTCACCTGCGCACCCGGTGGGCCGCCGTGGCACCAGCGAATAAGCTCTTCCAATTGCTCTCTTTCGCCTTCGGCCATCACCTCGACCGAGCTATCGCGGCAGTTCATAACCCAGCCCGTTACGCCCAGCCGTCGGGCTTCCTCCACCGTCGATGCTCGGAAGTAGACCCCCTGGACCCTGCCACTGATCTTCAAATGAACCCGCGCCGCGTTTTTCATAGCTGTTATCTTGGCCGTGCTCATAGCTTCACCTACGGGACCAGCGCAACCGTTATCCAATGCCGATTAGATTTGACAACCGGCCGCACCTTAGGTAGGCTTACGCCCGTCCGAAAGGGTCATTTTACCGAAGAGCGTGCCGAGAGATTAGCTCCCGCTGGTGAGACCGTTTGAGGCCCTGCCCTTTGGGTAAGCGATCCCGAAAAGTGTAGCGTTTCCAGGTGCAACTAGAGGGCCAATATGGGAGCAAAGCTATACGTGGGCAACCTTCCCTACTCGGTGACCGAAGAGCGGCTCCAGCAACACTTCGCGCAGCATGGCTCGTGGTGAGCGCTCGGATCATCACTGATAAGTTCAGTGGAAGGATCCAAGGGGTTCGGTTTCGTGGAGATGAGTTCCGATCAAGAGGCCGAACGAGCCGCAACCGCCTTCAACGGCACGGATTTCGAAGGGAGAAACATCGTCGTCAGCGAAGCGCGACCTCAGCAGCAGCGAGCGCCGCGACCGATGGGTGGAGGAGGCAGGCCGCCGCGCGGCAATCGCTACTAAGTCAGCCCTCCAACATTTTCTTTAGCTCTTTCCTCACTCAAGATCCGTAACCCAAGTTCCTGTGCTTTCTTGAGTTTCGAGCCGGGATCGGCGCCGGCGACAACGTAGCCTGTGTTTCGGCTCACGTTGAGGCTGCACGGCCTCCAAGCGCCTCGATCCGCCGCTGCGCTTCCACTCGTGACATGCTCTCTAGCCCCCTGTCAGGCACGAAAATCGACCCTGCCAGCGCTCCGGCTTTTTTGGTTCGCGTTTGAAACGGACGCCAGCCTTGAGCAGCTTCGATCACCTCGCGATTTTCCCTTTGGGCGAAAAATTGAGCGGATACTTTTGGCCACCTGGGGACCGATCTCTCTCACCTCCGTTAATTGCTCTTCCGGACGCTTCCATAATCGACGCCAGATCGCCGAAGTGTTCGGCTAAAAGCTGGCGGTGGCTTCACCCACATGACGAATTCCGAGAGCAGTCAAGCCGCGCGGCAAAGTCGCCTCCTTGCTTCGTTCCAAGGCGTCGAGAAGATTCTGTGCCGATTTCTCGGCCATGCGCTCGAGATTGGCCAGGTCTGTTTTTTGAGTTTATAGAGATCGGCCAAGTCTTTTACTAACCCGCGTTCCACCAGTTGATCGATAAGTTTTTCGCCGAGTCCCTCGATGTCCATGGCGCCACGGGAGCCAAAGAATTTGAGGCTCTCTTTGAGCTTCGCAGGGCATGAGATGCCGATGCAACGATAGGCAGCCTCACCTTCTTCCCGGTAGACCGAAGCCCCGCACACCGGGCAATGGTCGGGCATGATAAAGCGTCGCTCCTCACCCGTTCTTTTCTCCGGCAAAACTTGCACGACGTAGGGAATAACGTCGCCGGCTCGCTCGACCACGACGGTGTCGCCGATGCGGATGTCTTTGCGTTCTATTTCATCCATGTTGTGCAGCGACGCGCTCTTGACCGTTACACCGCCGATGGGCACGGGCTCCAGGCTAGCGACCGGAGTCAGTGTACCGGTACGGCCCACTTGGGGTTGAATATCGAGAATGCGCGTCGTCGCTTGCCGCGCCTTGAACTTGTAAGCGATGGCCCAGCGCGGCGAGCGGGCGATTTCTCCCAGACGTCTTTGTAGTTCGGTGCTATTGACCTTGACCACAAGGCCGTCAATTTCATAAGGAAGCTCATCGCGTCGGGTTTCCATTTCTGATTGATAGGCAAGGATCTCCTTCAGACTGCGGCAGATTTTAGTAGACGGCACCGGTTTCAGACCCCAATCCTCAATCGCATCGAGAAATTCACGATGAGTGCCGAATTGCACCCGGTAATCATCCCACTGCCATGGCGAAAGATGTCCAGGGGCCGCTTTGCCGTAATCGTCGAGTCGAGTTGCTTCAAAGAGCCCGCAGCGGCGTTACGCGGATTGGCAAATACCGGCTGGCCTTGCTCTTCACGTTCGCGGTTCATTAGCTGAAATGCTTGGCGCGAAAGAAAGACCTCACCGCGCACTTCCAAGCGTTGGGGAGATCCCGTTTCCTGCCCGTAGACTCAACGGGATCGAACGAATGGTTTTCAGGTTTAGGTAATGTCTTCCCCGTGGATGCCGTCGCCGCGCGGTGGAACCGACGGTGAATCGTCTGTCCACATAGAGCAGCTCCACAGCCACGCCGTCGATCTTAGGCTCAACAACATATTCTATGGGTTCAGAGCTTCTTAGGAAACGCTGGATCCGTGCCTCGAACTCCACCATCTCTTCGGGATCGGTGGCGTTGTTGAGCGATAACATAGGCAGCGTGTGTGGAACCGTGTTAAACTTATGCAAAGGCGGTGCGCCAACTTTCTGTGTCGGAGAGTCTGGCGATGCGAGTTCCGGATGCGCCTTTTCGAGCTCGACGAGCCGGCGAAAGATCCGGTCATAGTCCGCGTCAGTGATCAGCGGGTCGTCGAGCGACGTGGTACTGGAAATTATGTTTCTCGATTTGTTGACGAAGCTCGATGATCTCTTTTTCTGCGGCGATGCGGGATTCTCTCGTCATAATCTTGGTGGGATTCCGTCGTGCAATCGTGAGTTATTTGCGTCTGAAAAAAGTTAGCACAATTGCAACAACGAATGAAGTTCCAACGACTCCACCATTGACCCTCTGGTGAGTATGTTAACCCTTTCACTGATGGGTACACGTTTCATCTGGAGGATTGTTTTTCTCCTGATCCTATCAGGTTGTGCCTCCGCTGTGCCCGAAGTCAAGCCGCCACCCCGGACGCCCCTCGTTTGGAGCCCCGAGGCGCCATTCGCGCGTGACGAAAGAGATCGAAATTCCCCCTGAGGCAGCCGGCTTGTTTCACTTCCTCAAGGGGCAGCTGTTGCTGGGACAAGGTGAATTCGATGAGGCGTTTAAAGGAATTTGAAGCCGCCGCTCAAGCCAATCCCGGCGACTCCTTCTTGCATTTTCGCTTGGCAACGCTCTCTACCTCAGAAAGGAGATCTCAAGAAAGCGGTAGCGGAAGCGGGAAATAGCCGTTCGTAGCGACCCCAAAGGTGTCGACAATCATCTGCTTCTTGCCGGTCTGTACTCTTCTCTCTGGTGAAAATCAGAAAGGCATCATTGAATACACCGAAGTCCTGAAACTGGATCCGCAGAACCAAGAGGCGATGCTTTACCTGGGAGCGCTCTATCTACAGCTTGAAGACTACGAGCGGGCGAACAAAAATCTTGAGGAGCTCCTGAAACTGGATCCGAACTCCGTCCTTGGCCACTATTATCTCGGCCGCGTGCGCGCCAAGGCAAAGCTCTACCTGGCAGCCGAGCAAAGCTATCGAAAAGCCCTGAGTTGAGCCCGAAGTCTGAAGCGGTGCTCATGGATCTCGCCTTGGTGTACGAACTGGAAGGCAAGACCGAAGAAGCGATCCAAAGTTACCAGCGCTTGTTGCAGGTTAATCAAAAAGCGTCTGGGCGCGGAAGCGGTTGGGCGAACTGTACGTCGGCCAGAATAAGCTGGATGAAGCTCTGAGCCAATTCCGAGGCTTGAGACCGCCGAAGCGGACCCGCGGGAAACACGGATCAAAATTGGCCTGATCTACTACGAAAAAGGCGACTTTGAACGCGCCGCGACGGAATTCAATCTTGTGCTGGCCGGCGACGCGGAGAACGACCGGGCCCGTTACTACCTCGGCGCTACCTACGTGGAATGAAGTCTGACGATAAAGCCCTGGAGGAGTTCCTGCGGGTGCCGGAGAAAGAGCGAGTTGTTCGTCGATGCGCGTATCAGGCGAAGCTTATCTCTACGACCGGCGGGATCAAACCCAAAAGGCCATCGAAACGGTCCAGTCGGCGCTCAAAAAAAGAACGATCAAAAAGAAATCTTCGGGTTGCTCGCTTCCCTTTATCGAAAGCAAAAGGACTACCCCAAGGCGATCGAAGCCATGGAGCGTGTCATCGGGCTGGATTCCAGGAACGACCAGGCGCACTTCCAGCTGGGAGCGCTTTACGACGAAACTAAGAACAAAGAGAAATCCATCGCTAACATGAAAAAGGCCATCGAGCTCAACCCCAAGAACGCCGCGGCGTTGAATTATCTCGGTTTCACCTGGGCCGAGATGGGAGTTCGGCTCGACGAAGCAGAAAGTCTAATTCAAGAGGCGCTCAAGATCGAGCCTAACGACGGTTTCTATATCGATAGTCTGGGTTGGGTCTACTATCAGAAAGGCGATTACAATCAAGCCGTAGAGCTTCTGGAGCGGGCCGTGGAGATCACCGTGGACGATCCCACCATCATCGAACATCTCGCCGACGCCTACGAGAAGGCCGGCAAAGCGGACCGGGCAGTCTCCCGTTACCGCGAGGCACTTAAAAACCAAGGGAAGACGAGCAGGTTAAACGGATCGGGACAAAATCCAGCGTCTGGAGAGAAAATTTGACTCCAGGTCGGCTGCCGACGCAAGGCGCCCTCGGAAGAATTAACCAAACGGTTTTTACGCGTAGTCATCACGGTGGCGATGGTTGGCTGCTCCACCGTTGCCCGTCAAATCCCGTCACCCCCAGAACTTGATTCGGGACAGCAGCCTGTCGCTGGCTGGACTGCCGAGAAATTAGTCGGGATCCTCGCCCAGAGAGACCAACAGTTTCAGTCGCTACGCTCCCTTGCATCGGTTCACTATCGCGGGCCCGAAGGAAGCCAAGGATTCCAGGAGGCCGTCCTGGTTCAAAGATCCGACAAAGCACGGCTGGAAACGCTTACGCTGCTCGGCGCCATACTCATCGTGACGGTGAATGCGGATCAGATTGCCGGGCTTCATCCGAGAGAAGGGCTCTATCTCAGGGGCAAGAGCTCCAAGGAAAACCTCTTTCGCTACACCCGGATTCCGTTGGAGCTTCCAGAAATGACCCGCCTATTAGTTGGATTGCCGCCGGTCATGATTGCTGCCGATTGGCAAATTGGCGGTAGTTCGCTTTACCGGCAACTCAATGGGCAGGGAAAAGAGATAGTTGTGTTTGATCTCGCTCGTGAAGTTCCGATTCGGTGGTACCGGTTGGGCTCCGATGGAAGCCCTGAATTGAGGCGCATCCTTTGATAATTTTTCTCCCACTCCGGTGGGTCTGTTTCCGTCGAAGATAAGCCTGGAGGCGGGGGCTGAAAAGCGGTCGTTGGAGATTGTCTACCGGGAGCCGGAGGTCAACGTCGCAATTGCGCCTTCTCTCTTCATCCAAGAAAAGCCGGCCAGTGCGCAAGAGGTGCCCATCGAGGCGCTAGGGAGATGACAAAGGGGCGCTCGCATCGCGGTGCTGGTGCTGCTCCTGGCCGTACTGGGTGCGGGGGCCTACTTCACCCTGAAGTCAGGAATCCGCCCGGCAAAGCCGGCCACCGCTGAATCCACGGCTACGCAGTCTCCGCGCTTGGGTGCTTGGGTCGACGAGGTAGTCTTTCGGGAAGAGGCCGATCGGGCTAAGGCCATTAATATGTTCGAGGCCGGTGAGATCGATGTATACGGATTAGGCATCACCGACCTGAACTTTATCGTAAGAATACAAGCTTCCCGAGTCATCCAGTACGAGATATCCTATGGCTCCAGTTCCGAATCTGACGTTCAATCCTGTTGGGCCCACTCCCTCCCCAAGACCGGCGAACTTAATCCGTTTCACGTTCCCGCAATTCGCGAGGCGGTCAACTGGCTGATCGACCGGAACGTCATGGCTGAGGAGATCTATGGGGGCCTCGCTGTGCCGAGATTCTTGCCGTTGACCACTGCCTTTCCAGACTATGCGCGCTTGGCCGATGTGGCCCGCCGGCTGGAGCTCCACTACTCCTACGATCCGGAAAAGGCGAAAAGCGGGTTATCGCCGGGGAGATGATGAAACTCGGTGCCCAACTGGTCAACGGGAGATGGCAGTATCGCGGCAAGCCGGCGAGGATCATTCTGCCTCATCCGTACGGAAGACCAGCGGCGTGAAATAGGAGACTACGTTGCGACGCTTTTAGAGAACGTGGGCTTTGTAGTCGATCGCCAATACAAGACAGCCGCGGAGAGTTCGCCGATCTGGATCGGCGGCAACCAGGCCAGACGGCCGCTGGCATATCCATACGGGCGGCTGGGTCTCCCTGGCGATCAGACCGCGATCAGGCAGACATGTTTAACGGCTATCATGACACACCCGGGGCGGCCGGACCCCTCTGGCAGGCCTACAAGCCGAGTCCGAGGTTCGACAAGGTCGCTGAGATCCTTGACCGGCGGGATTACAAAACCTGGGGAGAACGTAAAGAGCTGACGACCGAGGGCACAAAGCTGGCGATGGAAGACTCTGGTTCGCGTCTCAGCTCGGTGGACGCGGTGTATGTATGGCCGCGGCGGAAGGGAAGTGGTTTGGCGAGCGTCGATCTCGCCGGAGGCATCTCCGGCTCGAGTCTTCTGCGCCTATACGATCCGGCGTGTTGACGGGACGCGGCGAAGGTAAATTTCGCAGTCCGAGCATGCTGGACAGAGCCCTGGAACCCAGTGGCGGGAAGCAACTGGATCTTCGACAACCCTGATCACGCGCGGTACCCGGACTTGCCTGCGTTCCCCGACCCGTTCACGGGGCTGTTTTTGGCCGCAGCGAATGAAATCAGCGCGAGGTCTATGTCGAGCAAGGACTTCCGGTTACCAAGACCCTCGATTGGCTCACATTGAACTTTGTTCCCTCCATCGAGTCCCGCGGGATGCGTGGATCGATTGGGACGCTGTCGGCGAGCGCTTCATCACCGCGGGAGGCTGCATCCCAAAGGCTTGAAGGCACGGACCAAGACGGTTGTGCGCTACGCCGACAACACTCTGGGAAACCAGATGGCACGACGGCAATAAGCTATCCTTGGCGGATTTTATATTTGCTTTCATCCTTGGCTTCGATCGGGCCAACCCGAAGCCCAATTTTCGACGAGGCGTGCGGTGCCGGCTTTAAAAACCTTTCTGAGCCACTTTCGGGGCGCGCGCATCCTCGAGAAAAATCCGCTGGTCGTGGGAGATCTACAGTGATCAAATCTTTCCGGATGCGCAGAGTCCATCGCTGCGACGCGCGCGGCTGACTTTTACACCAATGTTCCCTAGCATGAGCTGGTGCGCTGGGGTACTGGCGGAAGAAATAGAGAGTTGGCTTTTTCCGCCTCAAGGCGGACCGTCTTAGAGTTCAGTGGCTGAGCTATATCAGCGGGCCGAGCTTTGGCGGTCCTGGACCGCCAGCTCGCCGCCGCGCTCAAAGAGGCTTCATCCCGCACCGGAATACACCTCGGCGAATACACGAGCCAGCAGGAAGCGACGGAGCGATATGACAGTGCTGCGGACCTGGCGCCAGCGCGGCGCCATTTCTGGGTTAGCAACGGGCCATTCTATCTCTACTCCGTTCATCCTGTGGAGAAGGTTGTGGTTATCAGGAGATCCGAATCGTTCTCTCGACCCGGCCGATAAATGGGTGCGTTTTTGTTGAGCCTCGGATCGCGGACGTCGAGGTCTCCGGGTCCAAGAATCGTCAAAGTCGGATCGCTCTGCAGAATTTCAAGTGCAGGTGACTTTTCAAGGGAAGCCCTACCCGACAAAGGACGTGGAGTTCGTCCGCTTCATGCTGTTCGATGCCCGTGGGGAACTGGTTGAGCTAGCCGAGCCCCGAGCCCGTTGGCGATGGCATGTGGCGTATGGTGCTCAACTCCAAACAAACGCGCGCGTCTATCACCAGGCTCCAGCCGCGGCTTGAATTGGCCGTGACTTCCCGGGTCGTTGCTCTGCCCTCGTTCAAGACATTTCGATTCGTGACCGTAGGGCAAGAAGTCGGTTAGGCGCAATGGAAAAAGTGAAGACGACACACAAATCGAGGATGGAGGATCGAAGATCGCGATCCTCTATCCTCAATCCTCTATCCTCGAAAAGTATTATCAGGACGTGACGGCTAGATAGCTATGACTTTCCTCCGGATTCTACGCTATGTGGTCCTACGCGCCGGATCCTTATTCGTTACGGTGGTTATCGGGGTGTACCTTGCCATCCTCATCGCCAATATGGGCGGCTATGTGGATGAGATCCGCAAAAGCGCAAACTCGCGAACAGATCGGGGCGACGATGTTGGCCGACCAGAAGCTGCGAACTATGCCGCCCACTTGAAGTCCGTCGGGTCATCGACCAGCAGATCGAGTTGGAGGAAAAGCTGTCTAGGGTTGGATCGGCCGTCTCTGTTGCGCAGCTTCGCTTACCTGAGCGACGCTCTCACTCTCTCGTTGGGGAGAGCGAGCGGCTCCACCAGCGACACGGGATCGAGACAGGTGCGAGATATCATCATCGAGCGCCCGCCGGCTACCTTGCGTACTTTTCGGCAACCGCCGACCTCATCGTTTTTTTCATGCGATCTTTGCGGCGCTTTCTTGTCCCGCCGCTATGGGAGCTGGCCGATGAAGCCGTGGTCGCGCTCGCACCCACGCCTTCAGCGCCAGCGTGGTTTTACGGGATCTTCTTGATTCTTATTTTTGCTTCGCTATTGCGCGTCCCTACCCTTCGGGGAATGGTCGATCGTACCGCCTCCCGAGTCGGCGCTGGCGTATGCTTTTGAGCGCGCTGCAACACATGATTCTGCCGTTATGGCGATCCTGGTCGGCTCGCTTTTCATCTCCATTTACAATTGGCGCACTTTCTTCCTCATCTATTCGAGCGAAGATTACGTCGAGGTAGCCAAAGCCAAGGGGTTACCCTCGGGGGCCATTGAGCGGCGCTACATTCTCCGGCCAACTCCTGCCGCCGGTCATCATCACGAGCTTCGCCTTTGCTTTGATCTCGCTCTGGGAGCGGGGCGATTATCCTCGAGACAGTCTTTAGCTGGCCCGGCTTGGGCAGGCTTCTTTTCCAAGCCGTGGGCCAATTCGACACCCCGGTTATCATCGGCTCCGTGGTCATCTATGCCCCTGCCTGCTTGCGCTGATGGTCTTTCTCTTGGACATTCTTTACGCGCTGGTGGATCCGTGGGTAAAGGTGGGAGGAGAAGCGGAAGAAGTCTGTGAGCGCGCCTCCGAGACGCATTCAAAGAGTTTACCCGACATCCCCTCTGCGATCATGGGGCTGGTGATCATCACGGCGCTGATCGCGCTCTCGATTTATACGGTGATCGCTATTCCTTACAGCGAAGGCATGAGGCTGGGCGCGGCGGCGAAGACATCTGATCGAGAACCCGAGAAAATGCCCGGCCTAAGCTGGGTGAATTTTTTTCCTAAAAGAGCGCTTGCCTCAAACCATAATCGTGGGACACAGACCAGAGCGGCGAAAGTCGGACAACCGTTATCTGGAGGGCTGCGGGCAGTAGAAATGTCGCGCTCGCTTTCCGATTACCCCTACGACGCCTTCCCCAGCGAGATCAACCTCTTCCCCGAAGCAAAATTTAAGGAGAATAGACCCTACTTCTCCGTTTTTCTGGTTGACGCCTGATGGACAGCGCATCCCTTTGGGGAGGCGCAGCGTGCAGAGCCTCCAGAGCGCGTACAGCATTTCCCTTGACCGCCACCTAGCGCAAAGACTTGGACGCCGTCCTCCTGAGATCGGGTTATTTACCAAAACCGAATGCCACCGTCGAGAATGCGGTGCCGCCTGCAAGGGCCGGTACACCAGCTGCAGATCGAAGGTTTCTTTCTTCGAGGAGGGCTCTCACACCGAAGCGAAGCTCGTGGTCTACGGACAGGTGTATGGGACTGGCGGGCACTGACCATCGACGCCGCGACATTATGGTCGCGCTGCTTCGGGGCACCCCGGTGCTCTGGCATTTGGTTTCTTAGCTGCGGTGGGATCGACGTTAACGACTTTGTCGATCGCTGCCATCGGCGTAATGGTTCGAGCAGATGGGTCGACGCTGTCATCCAACGGTCGCAAGTGAACGCCGTCCTGCCGGTTCTTCCCATTCTCCATTATGATCAGCAACCGTAACTGAATCACGTTGTACTTCGTTCAGTTACGTATTGCTCCTTGTGGGTTGGAGCCGGTCGGAAAATCGGCCGCGAAACCAGCATTATCGGCCCCAAGATTCTGTGGGACGATCCGGAAGCGCGCCCAACCGTGGAAACGCTCCAGTGGCAGGAAATCGAGCCCAGCCCCACCTTCAGGGTAAGCATTCAGCCCCGTCAGCGCGGCGGCTTCTCTCGTGCAGCAAAAAGACTCTTCGACATCGTCTTCGCCCTCTTCGTTCTCGCCGTCACGCTGCCTTTCTACCCGCTCGTCATGCTGGCGATCTGGCTGGAAGATGGCCGACCATTCTTCTTTGCCCATCGTCGCGAATCCATGGGTGAGCGCCCTTTTTAGCTGCCTCAAATTCCGCTCCATGCGACGCGACGCCGATGCCATCAAGCAGCCGCCTGGCCGCCCAGAATCAGGCCGACGGCCCACAGTTTTTCATCGAAGAGGATCCGCGCCTCACCACCACCGGCCGATTTATTCGCAAAACTTACATCGACGAGCTGCCGCAGTTCTTCAACGTGCTGATGGGCGACATGTCCATCGTTGGCCTCGCGGCCAAGCCCGCATCGTGAGAGATCAGTATTGTCCACCCCGGCGCGAGCTTGCGCCTGTCGGTCCGTCCCGGAATCACCGGCCTGTGGTAGGTCCGCCGCACCCGCCGCCGCGGCATGGATTTCCAGGAATGGATTAAATACGACATCGAGTATGTCGAGAACATCTCCCGGCGCCTCGACCTGGTCATCATCTGGGAGACGCTCTGCGTTGTTCTTCCGAGGAGTTTTTGCGCACATGATCGTTCGAGCCAAGACCAAAGTCCGCCTGGCGGCCAGTTTACAAGCTGGTTACAGCCCACAGACTTTTCGCCCAAATAACAGGTTGAATCATGCAGGTGGCCGGGATTTTGCAACGCTTTGCGGCAGCAATATTGAATGACATTGGGTGGTCTGCGTCCGTCCATCCTCACGCAAATCAATTTCAAATACAACATAAACCCGTCATGAATAGACTCATACCGCTCAATCTCCTCGCCGGTGCGCTCTGACAACCCGGGCGTTTCAGGCGCTGAAGAAAAATGCCCTTGCCAACTGGGAATTTAATGGCATGACCCTCTGGGCAATGAACGCCCCAGGCTGACCCACCGACCGAATGGAGCGAGAACAAGAACGTCCGCTGGAAGGTCAAAGTCGCGGGCGGGGGTTCGAGCACCCCGATCGTGTGGGGCGACAAAATCTTTCTCTCGCCGCCATCGGACCGGAAAAAGCCGCGCCCGCCGAGACATCCGCTCCGGGCGAAGGTACGAATGCCCGGCAGCCCGGCAGCCGCCAGCGCGGTGGCCGCGGCGGTCAGGCGGAGGATTTGGGCGCGGGGAGAAACCCGCCGATAAACTGCAATTCGTGGTGCTTTGTCTGGATCGGAAGCTTGGCCAGACACTCTGGCAAAACCGCCACAAATCCCTCATGAAGGCCATCACCCGGATGGCACGTTTGCATCCTCCTCGCCCATCACGGATGGTGAACATATCTGGGCTTACTTCGGCTCGCGCGGTCTGCATTGCTACGATCTCGCTGGAAACAAGAAATGGTCGCAGGATTTTACCGGCAACCTCATCACCCAGGCCGGCTTCGGCGAAGGCATCCCTCGCCTCATGGGGACGATGGCATCGTGAACTGGGATGACGAACAGACGGCGACTTCATCGTGGCTCGACCGGCAAGGAACTCTGGAAGAAATCACGCAACAACGAACCCACCGGCTGGTCCACGCCTCGTGGTGGAGTTCAGAACAAATTCAGATTGTCGTGAGCGCCACCGGCAAGATTCGCAGCTATGATCTCTTGACGGGCGAAGAAGAAATCTGGTCGTGCGGTGGACTTGGCTCAATCCCATCCCCACCCAGTCTAGACAGACACGCTGTATGCCATGAGCGGTCATCAGCGGCCCGCCTGATCGCCATTTCGCTCGGTCGCACCGGTGATCTTACCGGCACCGACGCGATCCGTTGAACTACGATCGCAGCACGCCGTATGCCCTCGCCGGTGCTCGTGGGGGACGCTTTATTTTGTGCCCAGAATGACGGCAAGCTTTTTCAAGCTTCGACACCAAGACGGCAAACCCAATTACGAAACCGGGCGCTTGCCGGTCGTGGTGTCAAGTAGCTGCCGTCATTCTTGGGCGCAAAATAAAAGCGCGTCCCTATCAGTCGATCGTACCAGCTAAATCGTGCGGCTCAAATCTTTGACTTTGGCACCACTGTAATCTTTGTATCGGCGATTGAGATGGTTAGACGAGAATCCACCGCACGACCAGGGCTTCTTCGCCAAAATCGCGCGTCTCTTTGCGAGATGCTGCCGATGGCGCTTCGACTAATCTGGAGCTGTTCTTGAACTCCTGCAGGCCGTATCGAGTGCCGATGAAATCGCCGTCTTCGTCATCCCAGTTCACGACAACATCCCCATGCGAAAGAGATCTGCTCATCGTAGGCTGGGATGACGAACAGAGACGGCGACTTCATCGTGGCACTCGACAAAAAAACCGGCAGGAACTCTGGAAGAAATCACGCAACGAACCCACCATGTCCACGCCTCTCATTGAGTGGAGTTCAGAACAAATTCAGATTTATCGTGAGCGCCACCGGCAAGATTCGCAGCTATGATCTATGACGGGCGAAGAAATCTGGTCGTGCGGTGGACTTGGCTCCAATCCATCCCCACTAGTCGCCGACAAAGACACGCTGTATGCCATGAGCGGTCATCAGCGGCCCGCCCTGATCACCATTTCAGCTCAGTCGCACCGGTGATCTTACCGGCACCGACGCGATCCGTTGGAGCTACGATCGCAGCACGCCGTATGTGCCCTCGCCGATTGCTCGTGGGGGACGCGCTTTTATTTTGTACTTAAGAATGACGGCAAGCTTTCAAGCTTCGACACCAGACCGGCAAACCCAATTACGAAACCGGGCGCTTGCCGGCATCTTCGGCGTGTATGCGTCGCTCACTTCGGCGCGAGACCGGGTTTATGTCTCAGCCGCGAGGGCGATTGCGCCGTGGTGAAAACCGGTGCGAAGCTGGAGGTCCTCGCCACCAACAAACTGGATGACAAAACTGACGCTTCCGACGCGATGGTGGGTAAAGGAGCTTTTCATTCGCGCGGCAAGCAGAACCTCTGCTGCATTGCGGAGAACTGAGCCACTGGAGCGCCGATCTGGTGGTTTCGACGAGCCGTACCCACAGCGATTACATCGCCGCCGTCAGCACTTCAGCCGGCTCTCCACGGTCATGCAATCAGTTCATACTGCTGGCGCTGGCGGCGTTTAGTGATTAACTGCGGAACGTGTTCTGCGGCGAAGCCATACTTCGCGAGCGGTGAAATTCCGGTGCGCACCAGCTCCGCGCCCACTTCCACGCCCTCTTGCGCGGTTACCTGCGGCCAGCCGGTGAGCAAACGCGCGACTTCATCGTAGCGCGCCGCAACGCCACGCCCAGCCCGGCGCACGCTCCCACAGCGCACGGAGATTCATCTCGCCATGACGTGCAGCAACAGCACCGCGCACGCCCCGTGCGGGGCGGGGGAAGCATTCCACCAATCGGTCGGCGAGCCATTGTGCCGCACCGAGACCGCGTTTTGCCGGCTTCCATGCCGCCGTGCAAACTCGCCAACGCCTGGCGGCCGCGCGCGCCTCATGGTCAGTGCGTTCATGAACGCCGTGGCAACGCCCACGCCACGCCGGATGCTCTCCGCGCAGATCGCGTCGAGTCATCGGATTGTGCGCAGACTGGGCGCGGAGTTCGATGAGTTGCGTGAGCGCATCGAGGCCGGTGCTGGCAGTGAGCGACATGGCGAATACGGGCTACACTTACCGCGAGCTCGTTGAACTGGGCCCTTTCAAGCCGGAGCTGCAAAGCTCTATGAGGCAGCCAAATCCGGGCGGCTGAAGGTCGTCAAATACGGAAAGCGGTCGATCATCTGGCGGTAGACTATGCGGCTTTCTCGCCAGCCTCCGCGGAAAAGCTGCGTGATCGCTATGCCCCACAAATGGGTCGGCCTCGGCGTCGGCGGGCGCGCTCGAGGGCAGGACTATCGTGAGCAACGGGATGGCCACGATATTCCCGGTTCCTCAACCGCAATATGGGTCCATAGGTGCGCGGGCCGCCCAGCTCTCGGCTGATCCGGTGTTCCCGCCGCAAGGCGCTCGAGCGTTCCCGTTGTGGCGTCTGAAGGTCGAACTCGCCACGCTGAGCTGGCCACTTTGCTGGAATTCAGGCACGTCGTCAGGTGGGATACGCCGGCGCATCCCCGACTGGCGGTTGCCCGGCGATGAGCTGGTGGCCCCAAGGCAAAAGCGGCAGGCCGGTTCACTCTACGGGGTGGCGCCATGAGGCACCCGCCCCGGGGATCAAGTTTTTCCGCTTTGTGGGAGCGTGAAAGCAGGAACGGGCGCCATTTCGCCGGGTACATCGGCAACGTGGTCATGTTCAGGACGAGCAGGCGACGCCGCGGCCCGGAGTGATCGCCAGGCCCTCGCACCAATGAGGGCATGCAGTCGCCCACCGCCCGCCACCTGATGCTGGCGACCGGCCGTCAGCAAAGCCGGCCGGCACTAGCGCAGCGGCGCCGCGCCCTCAGGGCGCAGCGCTCGCCGACGCAGGCCGCCAGGGCTGCGCCTCGATCCAGCCCGGCGATGGCAGCCGTGGGGATGACGACCTCGACGACATCGGGAGGCCGGTGATGAGCGCCACCACTTCGCCGCCGCCGAGGACGAGGCGACATAGCCCGATGGCTGGTGCTGGCCTCGACCCGCCAGCACAAAGGCCGTGCCGGCGGAGGAACACCCGCGCCATCGCGAGCGATTGCCATAACGCCCGCGCGCACCCCGCGTCCACCAGTCGCCGCGGCAATGGCCTATGCCATCCGCCTGCAATGGGCGGTCTTCCCGCTGCACTCCATCCGCCGTGGCCGCTGCACCGCTGCGGCAAGGCCGACTGTGGCAACCGCTCCGGCAAGCATCCTCGCGTGGACCACGGTCTGACAGAGGCGACGAAGGACCCTCAGCGAATCGGGCGTGGTGGGGCCGCTGGCCGGACGCGAACATCGGAGTGCCACCGGCGAGATCTCGGGATTCTTCGCCCTGGATGTCGACCCCGGCCATGGCGGCGACGAGGCCGTGCGCCTGCTGGAGATGCAGCATGGCGAGCTGCCCGCGACCGTTCGGCAGATCACGGATCCGGCGACATCCGCTTTCCGCCATGTCCTCGGCCTGCGAAACAGCGCCGGCCGCATCGAGGCCGGGCATCGATGTGCGCGCCGAGGGCGGCTACATCATCGCCGCCGAGCATCCGCATCCGGCCGGCGGTACGCGTGTGACAAACCGCCACCCGGACAAGCACCCGCGCCCGGCCTACGCCAGCTTGGCTCATCGACCTGGCCTATGGGCCTGCGGCCTCGCAGCGGCAGCCATCCGCACCACGCCCCGTAGGCACGCTCGACCGATGCGAGATGGCGACCCGCGCCCCCGTCAAAGCGATCGGGGAAGCTCCAGGCGGCCAGCGGGAGAAGACGCTCAACGACGAATGCTTCGGCATCGCCCGGCTCGATCGAGGGGCCGCGGCATGCCGGCATCGCTAACCTCAAAGTGTTGCAATGGGCCGCCTCACAGATGACGAGCCATGACCGCCGCCGGGCATGGCAGCCATGATGGAACGCAAAGATTATCAGCGCATTCAGCGCCGAGTCACCGCCCGGCGGCGCGACGCCATGGTTGACTTCGACGAATATGAGAAATGAAGCGGGCCTACAAGGGCGGCAACGGCGGAGCGCCGCACCCCGATGGCGACCAATCAGATCAGATGCCACCGGACCCCAACATCTTCTACGGTCGCGTATTGGCTCGGCGGGATCGCCGAGCCCGACTACCTGCTCGGCGACCTGCTCTCGACTACATGTCGCGCGTCCGCAATGGCCCTACGGGTGGTGGCAAGACGAACATCGGCCTTTGCCATTGCCTTCGCCGTCGCCGCCGGCAGACGGTCCTGCACTGGCAGGGTGCCGGCCGGCCCGCGTGCTCTACATCGACGGAGAGATGTCGAAGGTCGGCTGACGAAGGGCGGATACGGCAGGCCGTCACCCGCCACGGCGGGATGCCGGGAACACGCTGTGGATCATCAGCCGCGAGGGACTTCCCGAACCTGCCGCCCCTCAACACCGAGCCCGGCCAGAAGTTCGTCGATTGGCTCATCGAGCGCCTCGGCGGCACATCGACCTCGTCATCTTCGACAACATCAGGCGCTGCTCATCGGTAGCCACAGGACGAGACTTGGCTTCCATGCTGCCCTGGATTCGCAGCCTGACCGGCCGGAGCATCCGGCCAGATATGGCGCGCCACACACCGGCCACGCCACCGACCGCGGCTACGGCGACCTGGTCGGGGTGGCAGTTCGACACCGTCGCGCTGATGAAGGCGCCCGAGACCGAGACGCCCGGTACGCCTCACCGAGTTCCGCCTCCCCGAGTTCACCAAGGCCCGCGAGCGAAGCCCCAGCAACCGCGCCGACTTCGAGACGGTCGACGTTGGATCGACGAGAATGACATCTGGCAGTCCGCTGCCAGACCAGCCAAACGAGAAGGCAAGAGGACTGGCCGCGGAGCACCAGAAAGCCCTGGACCACCTCTTCGACGCCCCTGGCCGATCACGGCGAGTTCATCACCGCCGACGGCATCCGCGAGGAACGGTCAATCCCTCAGCGTGGCGGGACCGGCTGAAACAACGCGGCCTCCATGAGAGACGGTCACGCTGGCCGCCCAGTGGTTCTATCGCACGAAAAAAAGCTCTCATCGCCGAGGAAGATCGTGATCGACTGACGCACCTATGTCTGGAGCGCAAGTGACGGATGCCGAGATCGCTGCCCACCGATCTCGGCATCCGTCACAGCGCAATAACTGCGTCGAGCCGTCGACGACTGAAGCTTTCGCCGCGATAAACCGCTGGCAGCAACGTGGCTATCTTCATGGAAGACGCGTTGTGGTCAGGGTTCGCGTACCGTCGACGACGATATTTCGCCGTGATCGCTTCCAGTGACGCAGTGGTCAGGCTTTCTGTATCGCGTCCGATCTTTTCGCGCTGTGGCTGTCTGGCGTGGACTGCCCAGTCTCGTTATAAGTCGATCCGATCGTCGTACTACCGGGCGGAACTCGGCGAACGTCTCGGTCTCGGCGCCTTCGCCTCGGCGACGATCGAAACTGCCGCTTTCGAATCTTATCGTGTCAGCTGGCGTGACCTGGCCGATGTGACGTCAGCCAGATCAGGGGCATGGAAGCGGGAATGCTCGTCTCACTGTGTACCGATGAGCTGGCGCCTGAAAGATATTGTCGAAGATGTTTTGGTCGACCGCACCGAAGGCATCGGTGACTAACCAATCTCTGGCCGGGCTCGTCGCTCGCGATGGCTGATCACGCAGCGTCTCAGCGTCGATGATATGTATCCGCGCCTTCGAGCCCTCGACGATCGACGACCAGCCGGCACTGTTTGCGATTCATCTTATAGCGCGGGGCCGATCAGTCGGCGCCCAGCTAGTACGTTAATTCCGGCGGCGATCATAACTAGTCGCGGCTACAACTGCTGAGCGAGCGATATTTCGGCAGCCGGGCGATGCTGGGCATCTTCTTCCCTGCGGCCGTCAGCGAAACTTTGTCGCTGTTGCGATCAACTCACGGTAATCGGCATGCGCCTGATGGGTATGGCTGCTATACGTTTGCAGGCCCGCAAATTCCGGATCGATGACAGCTGGCAGTCAACTATCGATTGGCCTCTGACGCAGCGACCGCCGGCGGATGCATGGATCTCGGCGGCGTCGGCACGCGCGTCATGCCCGCCCGATCCCGGATGTTGGCGGCGGATCGCATTCGCGGGCGGCTTCTGCATCGCCATCTTCCGAGCAGGCACTCGCCATGGCGAGGTCGACCATCCGGCGTATCGCCGGTGAGCAATACACATCCGGCGGCTTCTTCATGCCTGTACGAAGAACCGTTGCGAGGTAACTGGATGGCGAATACTTACGCCGTTGGCGAATCGCCGCGATAACGCAATTCCTCGCCGGCGCGTCACCGAACGTCTTTACCGTCGGCGAAGGAAATCAGCGTCGACGACATCGCGCGCGAACGCTGAGGACGCTGCTCGGCATCAGGTAACGTGAAGGCGGCGCTGCCACGGCGAGGCCTGCCGATCGCCCGCGGCATCGCCATGACGATTGTGAACCGATGCGAAGTGCGCCCGTTCACCAATTTCGCGCCCTGTGGAAAAACTGATCCCCGGGCGGCACCACCTCGAAAAGCGCCGTCATTCCACGACGACGCCCGCCAGCGCGCCCAGCCGATCTGAATCATTGACCAAGCTGGGTCGTGGCCAATCCTGTAGCTCGCGATCGTCCCGGCTTGCTCGGCGGCGCCGCCACGCTGGCGTGCTGTTCCGACGAGGGGCATGGGCGATCTGCAGCTTTCCGCCGAGTGTTGCCTTCAGCCAGTGACAGAGCCCAGCCGTCTGCCGCCGCTCACCGCCAGCACCAGCTCGTGCGCTTTCACTCGAACCTTATCTTCTGTCTGCGCGCGAATCCAGCTGCAGGCATTCAGCATGACCAGCGGAGCGCCCGCCTACGCACAACAACAGCTACTTTGGCACATCATGTGCTGGAATATTTCCACTTGCGATGTGTCATGGCAATGAATCTCCGTGCGCTGCGGCTTTGAGCTGCATTACTGTTTTGTGAAGTGCGCGTTCCAGCTCGCCTGCAGCCCGACACTATTCTTCATGGCGTGAGCGATGGATGCGTGACTGGAACACCGCTCGCAGTTAATCAGCGCCAGCTGCGAGGCACGCGTACCGTGGGCTGGCCGAGGTGCGGCGGCGGCGATGCTGAGCTCAGTAACTCAGTTCTCCGCTGCCGCCGAATGAAAAGCTCTGCCACCATCGCGATGAGCGACAATCCAGTTGTTGGTGGCGAGAGGGCACCTCCACACGCCAATCGCCCTGTCTCTCGCGCGATCTGCACCGAGATACTCGGTCTTCATGTGGGGCTGCCAGTGCCTGTCGAAAAACTGCCGTATCATTGCTGGGTCTGCCGAGGGCCTGCAGCGTTTTGCGACGCTCAACTGGTCACTCGATGCCCGTCAAGATCACCGGTGCACAACGTGCAGCTGTCGTAATCGGCGACTGGGTAAGTCCTTGCGATCAGTAAATCAGATCGCCAGCTGCGAATCTTGCCGGTGGCATGCGACAATCTGGAGCACATTCTTGAACTCGAAGTAATACCGTGAACTAAAACGCGTATTCTTTCAATTTCTTGCCGGTTTTTTATCGTGTTCGTCATCCCAGTTCACGATGAAACATCTACATGCAGGGCGGGGATGTGCCTTCGCCGAAGCCGGCCGGGCTGACTGGCGTTTACCTGCGACACCATTACCAGCAGATCTGTATACCGCGCGCGACTCCCAGCCCAGATATATTCGCCATCGAACGGGCGATCGCCGTCAGTTATTTCATGAGGATTTCCTCTGTGTTTGCACCGGAGTCTGGCCGGTTGCAGATACGAATACGGTATCGTGGCTCCCCGCTAGCCCAATCCGCGGACGCGCCGCCGCTGGCTGGTTCTTCGCCAGGGCGATCTTCGACTCGGTCGATGGCGATTTTTGTCTTGCGATCGAATCGACCTCTTCGGCGGTTTACGTTCTCGTTCCGTCGATCGGTGAACTGGTGAAGTATTAGCGGAGGATTATTTGCAGTTGGCTGGGGCGGCGGCCTGAGATCAGAGGCGCGGCGAGAGGTGGCGCGACATGTCATTCATGTGGAGTTTGTTGTATTTGAAGTAGTTTGCGTGTTGTCATTCAGCCCGACTGCCGCAAGCGTTGCAAATCCCGACGCCTGGCCTATTGCGACTGGCAGTCTGCGAACTGCTGGCTCTTTATAAGCTAGTCGAAAACGTCAGGCGGCGCAAACCAGCCAGCGCAAGGCTCCTCGAAGAACAACGCAGGCGTCTCCCAGATGATGACCAGGTCGAGGCGCCAGGATGTTCTCGACATACTCGATAATCGTGTTTAATCCATTCCTGGAAATCCATGCCGCGGCGGCGGTGCGGCGGACCTGCCACAGGCCGGTGATTCCGGGACGGACCGACGGGCGCGAAGAGCCTTACTGCTTTCATCGTCACGCGCGCACGTCGGAGGCCATAGAAGTGCGTCGCCCACCTTCTGATAGCCGACGCTCACGTGGTCGCCGCTGACGACGATGTCGCTGAAGAAAGGCCCCCTTGCCGCCCTTGGCGAAGCCGTCGCCGTGCCCGCGCCTTTGCGGAATACCTTGGTGCTGGCGTCAACAGCGAAGGTCTGATCGGCGAAGAACTGTACGGCTTG